>ERZ1370068.9659-contig-842_pt1 | contig 46148 bp, 52 predicted proteins | sample MGYA00561227_ERZ1370068 | MGnify/ENA primary metagenome ERZ1370068 (study PRJEB38410, sample SAMEA6850437) | metagenome | study: Metagenomic assessment of the ecological functions of the soil: analysis of the soil microbiota associated with the... | reverse complement strand
ACATGTATTGCTTTCGCGACCGAGAATCGCGCCAACCGCGCGGGCGACCAACGCCGTCATCAACGGCTGTCCCGCACGACGCACTGCCGGGCACCGACGACGACGCCGCGGCCGAGGCGAACAACTGCGCGGGCGGGCTGACTGAGGTCCAGGATGACGTGGCGAACTTCGCCTTCTTCTGCGCAACCTCACCCCGCCCCGCGGGCGATCGACAACAGAACGGCCGCGGCCTGCTGGAGTTCAAACCTGCGAGGGCTGCAACGGCTGCCAATTGGAACCACCTTCGGTAGACGGCGAACGGCCGAGCCAGTCGTTCCAGCCGTTCTCCGACTTCCTCACGCATGACATGGGGTCGCTCGGCGACGGCATCGGCAACGACGGCGACTCGGCAGGCGATCACCGCCTGATGCGCACGGCGCCGCTGTGGGGCCTCCACTTCCGCAACGGCAAGCTGCAATGACGCCCGACCCGACAACGCGACCGCCCATCCGGCGCACGCCGGGCTGTGGCGCGGCGGCGGCCAGCGCGTTCAACACCGCCAGCTCGGCGGAAGCAAAACGACCTGCTGCTGTTCCTGACCGCCGTAGGCGAACAGGTACGACCGGAGCAACAACACCGAAGGTGGGCGGCGTCAAGGTGACGCCGCCCTTCCATATGCGAGGCAGCCGTGCGGCCGCTAACCGACTGGCGTGCGCGTGCCTGCCCCGACCGGCTGGCTGCCGTCGACGGTGATGCTGCCGTCGGCCGCGATGATCACCTGATAGTGCTGCAGCGACGCCTGCGCCGGGCCGTGCGTCACGTTGCCGTCGCCGTCGAAGGCGGAACCGTGGCATAGCAACTGAGGCCGGCCGAGACGTCCCTCGGCCTGAATCGCCGAGCAGACAGCCCGCGTGCGTGCAGACGCCCGACATGCCGTAGGACGCCGTTCGCGTCGTGCGCCACGACGACGTTGACATCACGAGCATGGTTCCGACCGCGAGCGCCGAGAGATCGTTCGCGCTGACCGGCCCCGACGGGGCGAGCCGGTCGGATTGCCGCACCCTGCCCCGATGACGGCCAGCCCTGCCGAACTGCCGGCGAGGCGGAGCAACTTTCTCCGGTTGAGGCAAGGTGATATCGGGTCGCGCGGAACTCGTTCTTTCTTTCCGGCTCATAGTTCTCCCTCGGATCAGGCGCCCGCTGGCTCCGCGCGGACCGACTCGTCTCTTTGTATCGATGCGCTCGCGTCCCCCTCGTCGGTGACACCCATGATCCGCATCACCGCCACGACGGTGATTGACGGCCCCGCGGGCGGGTGGCGGATTCGCGCCTCCCGGGTCCGGGACCCGCCGGCAATATGCTCAGTCAAAGCACTAACGATATTCAGCGGTAACGCCAACCGCGAGCTCGCGCAGGCGATCTGTCGCTACGTCGAAACGCCGCTCGGCCGCGCCGAGGTGACCCGCTTCGCCGACGGCGAGATCTACGTCGAGATCAACGAGAACGTGCGCGGCGTGAACTGCTTCGTCGTGCAGCCGACCTGCGCGCCCGCGAACGACAACCTGATGGAGCTGCTGGTCATGATCGACGCGCTCAAGCGCGCGTCGGCCGGCTCGATCATCGCCGTCATCCCGTACTTCGGCTACGCGCGCCAGGATCGCAAGAGTCAAGCCGCGCACGCCGATCTCGGCGCGCCTGGTGGCCGACCTGATCACCGCCGCCGGCGTCGATCGCGTGCTGTCGATCGATCTGCACGCCGGCCAGATCCAGGGCTTCTTCAACATCCCCGTCGACCACCTGTACGCGATGCCGGTGCTGATGGACGACCTGCGGGCGCGCTTCAACCAGCGAAGCGGTGATCGTGTCGCCCGACGCGGGCGGCGTCGAGCGCGCGCGCGCGTTCTCGAAGCGCCTCGGCACCAGCCTGGCCATCATCGACAAGCGCCGGCCCGCGCCGAACGTCAGCGAGGTGGTCAACATCATCGGCGACGTGAAGGGCCGCGACGCGCATCATCGTCGACGACATGGTCGACACGGCCGGGCACGCTGTGCGCGCGCGGCCCAGGCCGTGAAGGCACAGGGGGCGCGCGCCGGTCTACGCCGTGCGCCAGCGCACGGCGTGCTGTCGCCGCCCGGCCGATCGAGCGCATCACCGCCTCGCCCATCGAGGAGCTGCTCATCACCGACACCATCGCGCCGCGGCCCGAGGTGCGCGCCTGCCCGAAGGTCAAGGTCCTCTGCGTCGCGCGCACTGCGTGGGCGAGGCGGTCAAGCGCATCCACCACGGCGACTCGATCAGCTCGCTGTTCATCTGAACAATCGGCACGAAAGGAACCAGGTCATGGAATTCGCAAAGGTCAGCGTCGAGGTCAGGCTCAGCCGTCAGGCAAGGGCGGCGCCCACAAGGTGCGCGCGGCGGGCAGGTCCCGGGCGTCCTCTACGGCCGCAAGCGCGAGCCCGATCTCCGTCACGTTCGACGAGAAGGAGCTGCTGATCAGTCGCTCGACAAGGAGAAGCGCCGCAACACCGTGCTGCTGACGCTGACGGTGCGTCGACGAGCGGCAAGACCGAGGAGCGTCACGGCCATGGTGCGCGACGCGCAGATCGACCCGCTCAGCCGCCGCCTCGATGCACGTCGACTTCCTGCGCGCGTCGACTCTGAACGCCGAGGTGCAAAGTCACCGTCCCCCTCGTGCTCACGGGCAAGGCCATCGGCGTGACCAACGGCGGCAAGCTGCACCAGAGCATGCACGTCATCGCCGATCGCGGCGAAGCCGGCGGCGATCCCGACCAAGCTCGAGGTCGACGTGACCGCGCTGGACATCGGCGACGCGCTCCACGTCAGCGACCTCAAGCTGGGCGAAGGCGTGCGCGTCGTGCTCGACGCGCAAGCGAGCCGATCGCGTCGGTCGTCGCGCCCAAGGCCGAGAAGGTCGAAGAGACCGTGGCCGCTCCCGTCGAGGGCGCGGTGCCGGCCGAGGGCGCGGCCCGCCGCGCGGCGCGGCGGCGCCGCGCCGGGCGCCAGCCGGCGCAAAGGGCGGCGGCCCCGGCTAGCCGCGCGCGCCAAGGAGCGAAGAGGGCGGCGGCAAGAAGGGCAAGTAGTTCTCGCCCGCGCGAAGACTCCATGATAGCAATACGTAACTGAACGAAGTACACCGATGCTTACGTATTGCTCCTCGACGTCCCGGTACGGCAGCTGTCGCCTCGGTCAGCGGATGCGTGGCGAGCTCACCGCGGCCCTCCTCCACGCGCGCCGGACGTGCTGTTCCTGGACGAGCCGACGCTTGGGCTCGACGTTGGTGAGCAAGCAAGCCGTCCGAGCGTTTCTCTCGGCGCTGGGAGCGGCCGGCGACACCACGATCGTGCCGACGACGCACGACCTGGCCGACATCGAGCGCCTCTGCCGCCGCCTGGTGGTGATCGATCAGGGATCGTATCGTCCACGACGGCGCGTTGGACGACCTGCATGCCCGGTACGGTTCCCGCCGCCGCCTGGTGGTGGATCTCGACGAGCCGCTGGGCGTGGAGCTGGCGCTGCCCGGTGTGACGGTGGAGTCGACGCAGGCAGACGGGCGGCGGATCACGTATGCGCTGGACGGAGCCACCACGGCGGGCGATCTGGTCAGCCGACTCGCGGAGGTGGCGGCCCTGCGTGACGCACTCGCCGTGCTCGAGCCTGCGATCGAAGATGTGTGGCCCGGCTCTCACACGCGGTAGGACGCACCTCTATACAGCGACCCTGTCCGGGGTAGCCTCCTCGGTGGGAGACGCCGCATGAATATCCTTCTGATCTCGATGCCGGACTTCGTTCGAGCACATGCCCACGGTCGGGATTCGCATGCCGAACGGCGCGCTCAGCTCGCTCGCCGGCAATCGTGGATCCCCATCACCGGGTTGCCGTCGCCGACCTGATCCTCGCCCAGGCGCGAGGTCAGCGACGACCGTCGAGCGCCTCGTCCGCGAGTGGTCCCCGACCTCGTCGGGCTGTCGGTGATGACGTTTCAGCGACGGACGGCGCTCGACATCATCCGGCCTCGTTCGCGCAGCTTCGCCCGGGCGTGCGCATTGTCGTGTGGCGGCTACGATCCGAGCCTGGCCCCCGAGGCCTACACCGAGTCACGTGCGGCGTGGTGGACTTCATCGTGCGGGGCGAGGGCGAGCTGACCTTTCGCGCGCTGCGTGCGCGTCCGCTCGAGCGTGACGGCGGCCTCGAGAGGCATCCCCGGCCTCTCGTATCAGGGCAGGCGATGGGATTCCTCCACAACCCCGACCGCCCGGTCAGGGCCTGCAAGATGACGAGATATTCGGCTGCCCAACCGCGACGCTCGGGTGCTCGGGGGCTACACGTTCCTCGGACGCCAGGTGGACGTCGTCGAAACCTCACGCGGCTGCACGTTCGACTGCAGCTTCTGCTCGATCATCGAGATGCGCGGCCGCAACTTCCACACCTACGAGCTCGAGCGGGTGCTGGACGACATCCGCGACGCGCGCGACGCACGGCGCGCGCGCCATCTTCCTCGTCGACGACAACATCACCCTCGAACGTGCGACGCTTCGAGGCGCTCTGCCGCGCGATCGTCGATGCCGGTCTCGACGACCTCACTATCTCGTGCAGGCGATGACCTCGTCCATCGCGCAGCCACGGGGCGACGCTGGCCCCGCTGATGCGCCGGGCCGGCTTCCGCTACGTCTTCCTCGGCATCGAGAACATCCTCGGACGACGACCTCGCGTTCCTGCGGGCCGGCGCGAAGAACAGCGCCGCACGAACGGCGGCAGGTCGGCAACGCGACCATCGCCGCCATCGAGCACCTGCATCGCACACGGGATGTACGTCGTCGGGGGCCTGATCGTGGGCAACCCCGACGACACCCGGGAGTCGATCGAGGCGAACCTCGCGTTCGCGCGCCGCTACGTGGACTGGCCCGTACATCCAGCATCCGACGCCCTATCCCGCGGACGCCGATGACGACAGGACTTCCGCGACCGCGGCCTCATCATCAACGAGCGGCTGGAAGAGTACGACGGGACGACCGCCGTGGTCCGCAGCGAGCACCTCGACGCCGAGGAGATCGAGTTCATGCGATGGCGCGCCGAGCGCTGGATCAAGGTCCGCCACATCGGCTCCGTCCTCCGGCACAGCCCCGGGTTCGTGCTCCGGAACTGGCGGCAGATGCTCGCGCACACGTTCCGCGGCGGCAGCTTCTGGGCCTCGCTCCTGGGGATCGCCGACGAGCGGCGAGTCTTCGGCCGCTATCGGGAGCTCCGGAAGGCCGAACGAACGCATGTGTGATGAGCCCGGTCGGTGAGGGGCCCACCGGTGGATCACGGTGGTGGGCCTCTCGTGCCTCGTCATCGTGGGTGGTCTTGCCGGTCCCGCCCTCGGCTGCGACGTTCAGGGTCGATCCGTCCAGGAGCTCGCGTGGTCGTTCAGATCTTCAGCAGACGGCGTGGCCGCGAAGCTTGGGCACGACCATGTCGTGCAGGCGATCGACCTTGTCCGGACGCGTCACCTACGACCCGTCAGCGCCGGCGCTGTCGTCCGTCGCCGCGCAGGTTCACACGGCGACCTCAGGTGGACGATGCGGAGACGCGCCGGAAATTTGGCCTCGAGGGCCAGCCGACCGCCGCCGACGTGGCGGAGGTCGAGAAGAGCATGAAGGCTGAAGGCCAGCTCGACGTCCTCGAAGTTTCCGATGATCACCTTCACCTCGACCACGATCACACCCGAAACGCCTGACCGTTACCTGGTGGCGGGCCAGCTGACCATCCGCGGGGTCACCAGGGCCGTTCAGTTCCCGGCGAACGTCGTGATGGAGGGGCAACGTATTCCGGGCGACCGCGACGCTCACCTTCATGCAGAGCGCCTTCGGCTACAAGCCGTATAGCGCCTTGCTGGGAGCGATCAAGAACAAGGACGCGAGCGATGCTTCACATCGATCTCGTCGCGGTACCGGAGTAGGCCGGGTCGGATTCCGTCGCGCTGCTGGCTCGACGCCGACTGGCGTTGGGGCTGATCGCGCTGCTGACCGTGGTCCTGGGATGGCGCGCGCTCACGCTGCGGATCGATCCCGGCGTGCAGTCCATGATCCCGACGGGCGGCGGCGACCTCGATGCGCTCCGCACGCTCCACGCGCGCTTCGGCTCCGACGAGGTGGTCGTCATCGCGCTGCACTCCGACCGGCTGTTCTCGCGAGACTCCCTCGAGCGCATCGATCGGCTCACGCAGCGTGCGGAAGGCGCTGCCGCACGTCGATCCAGGTCCTGTCGCCCACCAACGTGCGCGACCTCGAGGGAGGACGAGCTTCGGCCCGGTTCCCGTGGTTCCCTACCAGCAGGTGCAGGCGGGGAAGCTGAAACCCGAGGCGATGGGGCAGCGGCTCGGCTCCCACCCGATCTTCGGCGGACTCCTGGTCGCGAAGGATGCCCGTACGGCCGCGGTCCTGGTCGAGCTCGAGGAACCGACGCGGCCGGCCGGCTCCCACCGCGACCTCGTGGCAGATCTCCGGCGCCTGGCGAGTGAGGCCGGCCCCGACACCCGGCGTTCGTCGCCGGCATCCCCGGTCGAGACAGGTCGAGGTCGCGTCGTACATCGCGCGCGACCAGAAGATCTTCGTCCCCCTCGTGTTCCTGATCCTGGCCGTGATGACGGCCGTGCTCTCGCCGCCATCCCATCCGGGATGCTGGTGCCACTGGCGGTGCTCACGCTCGCGCTCGTGTGGGCGCTCGGTCTCTTCGGGCTGATGGGACGATCGCTGAACCCGGTCACATCGCTGATGACCCCGGTCATCCTGGTCATGTCCCTCGAAGCCGCGATCCAGCTGCTCAACCAGTACCTGGCCGCTCGAGCCCGCGGCCTCACGATGCTCGCGGCCCTGGTCGAGGCCGATCGCCGCATGCGGATTCCGTGCTTCAACGCGGCTCTGACCGCCGCCATCGGCTTCTCTCACTGCTACGTCCTGCCGATCCCGGCCATCCGCGACTTCGGCCTGTTCACCGCTCTCGGCATCATGATCGGCTACGCGCTGACCATCGTGGCGACGCCGCTCCTGCTCGCGTCGCTGCCCGATTTCCCGCCCCGGGTCGTCCGCGCATTCGAGCCGGGGCCCGTCGAACGGGGACTGTCGCGGGTGGTGCGATGGGTGTGCGAGCCACCCGTCGGCGACCGGGCTCGGCGTCGTGGCGGTCCTCGTCCTGTCGGCGGTTGGCGTCGCCCAGATCCGGGTCGAAACGGACCTCATCCGCTCGCTCCGCCACGCCAGCCCGCTCGCCGCGGCCGCGCGGTTCGTCGACGAGAACCTCGCCGGCGTGAATTCCGTCGAGATCATCGTCGACGGGGTGTCGATCAAGGACCCCGCGGCCCTCGACAAGGTCGCGCGGTTCGAGGATGGCGTGCGCGGCCTGCACAGTGTGCGCAAGGTGACCGGGCTCGTCGACGTGCTCGCGCGGGTCAACCGCGCCGTGCATCGAGGCGACGACGCCTACGCGCGCCTTCCCGACGGGCCGGACGCGGCGTCCGACCTCGAGGGACTTTCTCGCCCGCCTGAACGAGGAGGCACCGGCTGACCTCCGTCGGTTCCTGGCCAGGGATGGCGATGAGCGCTCGACGCTCAGGATCATTGCAAGGGTTCCCGCGCTGGACACCGCGAGCTCCAGGCGCTGTTCTCGGAGATCCGGGACGCCGCCCGGCGGAAGCGGACTCCCGAGGCGACGTTGACGGGCAACTTCGTTGTCTTCTCGAGCATGTCCACGACGCTCGTCCGCCACCAGGCGCAGGGGCTCGGCGTCGCCCTGATCCTCATCCTGGGGGTGATGGCCATCCAGTTTCGCTCGATCCGGCTGGGCCTGCTCTGTGCCATCCCGAACGGCGCGCCCGTCCTCGCGGTGTACGGCCTGATGGGCTGGAGCGGCGTCGCGCTGTCGGTGCCGACGGCCATGATCGCGAGCGTGGCGATCGGAACCATCGTGGACAATTCGATCTACCTGCTGGCTCGGTTCCGGGAGGCGTTCGCGCAACAACCTGACTATGTGGAGGCCCTGATCGCGATGGTACTACGCTTCGGGACGGGCGGTGGTGTTCTCGACCGTGACGCTTGCGGTGGGATTCTGCGTTGGCGTGTTCAGCTCGTTCGTGCCGACCGTCCAGTTCGGTGCTTCTGACTGGCGCCGCTTTCCTCCTGGGTCTGATCAGCCAGTTCGTGCTCCTGCCGCTGTCGCTGATTCTGTTCCAGCCACTGGGTCGGCGGCGGCCGGCCACCGCGCTCGGCTCGCTGCTGGTCGTCGTCGTCCTCGTGACCGGCACGACGGCCGGCTCCGGTCTGGCCCAGGAGACTCAGAGCGGCCTTCTCCTCAAGGATCAGTTCGGCAACGTGGACGGGCCTCCACGCCATCGGGGCCAGGCCGTGCTCTTGATCTACGGGAAGGTCGAGGGCATGCGGAGGATGAAGGCCTGGGAGGAGCGCCTGCGCGACAAGGTGCCGGGCGCTCTCGTCGTCCTCCGCGGTCTGGATGCCCGGGAGGCCCAGGGCAAGAAGACGGAAACCGAGGTCAACGAACGCCTTCAGCTGAATGTGCCGCGCGACATCGCCATCCTGGTGGACTGGAAGGGCGAGTTCATCCGCGCGTATGGCTTACCCGATGCCAACGTGTCGACGACCATCCTCGATGCCCAGGGCAAATCGTGCCACACCGCCTCGGGGCCGGTCACGCCGGAGGCTCTGGAGCAAGTGCGGCGAGTCCTCGTGCGCGCCCGCGAGACCGGAACGTGTCCCTGACGCTCCAGGTCGCCTAGGCGGCCTTCACTTGCGGGGCCGTGCCGCCCTGCCCGCGGCGCTCAGCGACGGTAGCGAAGTGCGCGGCCCGGCAGCGCGCCGGTATGCTCGCCCTTGTCGACGACGACCTTGCCGTTGACGATCACGTAGGGAATCCCCAGCGGGTACTGCTTGGGCTGTCGCGGCGTCGCCGTGGCCTTCACGGTATTGGGATCGAAGATCACGATGTCCGCCTTCATGCCGTCTCGCAGGAGCCCACGATCTCGCAGGCCGAGCCGCTGGGCAGGAAACGACGTCATCTTGCGAATGGCCTCCGGCAATTGCAGGTGCTTCTCCGCGCGAACGAACTCCGCGAGGATCACGGGAAAGCACCCGTAGGTCCGGGGGCTCGGATACTCCCCGAGCAGGATGGCGTCGCTCCCGACCATGCCACACGGGTGCGACACGAACGCGGGCAGGGTCTGGGGATTCGTGCCGACCATGATGGCGCAGAGGCTGTGACCCTCACTCCGCATCAGATCGAGGAAGGTGTCCAGGGGATCCTGGCCTCGCTCGCGGGAGATGTCCAGCAGCGAGCGGCCTTCGTAGCCCATGTTGTCGGGCTTCCGGAGGTTGGTCAGCCATCCCTCGTCGGTGCGGCCCAGGGCATTGCGGGCCTGCATCTCCTGTCGGAGACGCGCCCGTTCTTTCGGCGAATCGAGGATCACGGCGAGCCGCTTCCGGCCCGCCGTCCATCGTCCAGCCCGGAAGCCAGATATTGGCGCGGGTGCTGCCGTAGACGTAGGGATAGCAGTCGAAGGTGACGTCCAGTCCCTCGTCCCGGCTGCGCTCCACCAGGCCCAGATAGTCGAGGTGCGAGCCGTCGCCCTGCGAGCGCTGGCGGTAGTGGGTGAAGTGCACCGGAATATCGGCGCCGCGGCCGATCTCGAGGGCCTCCATCCACGGCGCGAGCAGCCCTTCTGCTTGAGGAGCGCGCGGGTGTGGGTGTGATAGAAGCCGCCGGCGCGCGCGACCACCCTGGACAGCTCGATCAGCTCGTGGGTGTCGGCGTACGACCCGGGCGGGTAGTCGAGGCCCGTGGACAGGCCGAACGATCCCTCCTCGCAGACCTCCCGGACCACGGACTTCATGTCGTCGAGCTCCGCCCGTGTGGCCGGCCGGTCGTCCCAGCCCACCGACCAGATGCGCACGGGTGAGTTGCCGAGGATGAAGCAGATGTTAACCGCGACCTTGTTGTCGAACCTCGACAGCTGCCCGGCCACCGTGAGCCAGTCGGTCGGCATCGGCGGCTCGCCGTTGAGTCCGGAGTCCAGCTCGATGTAGCGATGCAGGTCCTCGCGTGTCTTGAACGGCGCATGCGAGTTCCCGTCGATGCCGATGAGCTCGGTGGTCACGCCCTGGCGCACCTTCGGTTCGTGGCGCGGCTCGTGCAGGATCGTCAAGCCGGCGTGCGAATGCATGTCGATGAACCCCGGCGCGACGACGTGCCCGCCGGCGTCGATCGTGCGTGCCGCGGGCAGGGCACCGGTATCGCCGCGGAAGATGCGCAGCGCGTCGCCCTCCACGCCCACCGTGGCGTCGTAGCCGGGGTTGCCGCTGCCGTCGATGATGCGGCCGTTACGGATCAGCAGATCGAGCATGGGCACTCCTGTCCTAGCTCGCGAAGTAGAGGCCGGGGTCGGATGCGCGCACGTGTGCTTCCGGGAGGCCCGCCCTCGGTCAGGAACTCGAGCTCGGCATCCGTGCAATCCGGGCGTGTCGTGCGGCCGTGGTGCGGGGGCTCCTCGACCTGGATGAGCGGACACCCGGCGGCGCTGAGCTCGCGCAGCTCGGCGTTCATGATGTCCGAGAGGTCGTTGATGAGGGCGTGGTCATCCTTGTAGTACTCGTGGTGACCGACGGCGACGGCCGGTTCGATCTCGCCGATGTACTGCTCGCGGAACATCGAGTCGCCGAGCGCGGACTTGAACGACTGACCGCGCAGGTTCACCTCGTACCACAGGGCCGTGGGTACGACCCCGTGATCGCCGTCGTGAGCTGCTGACCGCGCGTGACCCGCAGCATTGGCAGTGGCTCCCGGCGCGATTATGTATCATGTCTCGCCGCCGGTGGGGGAGATCACATGAACGACCGCGGCCAGGATCTGTCCCCGGCGCCCGCGGCGATTGACTTGATCGCCGCGCCTGACAATAATCGCGGCACCACGCGCCCCGGGAGGAGCCATCGACCATGATCGCGCCGAGAATGACCCTGCTGATCTGCCTCCTCGTCACGGGCCTGGCGCTGCCAGCGTCGGGCGAGGAGCTGGTGGTGGCGACGTTCGGCGGCACCTTCGTCGACAACTCGAAGAAGTGCCACGCCACTGCCTTCGAGAAGGCGACCGGGGCCAGCGTGAAGTACGTGCTCGGCAGCTCGGTCCAGACCGCGGCCAAGCTGCGCGCGGCCGGCGCCCGGGCGGAATTCGACGTCGCCTACATGGACAGTCAGATCGTCAAGCAGGCGAAGGCGGAAGGGCTGCTGCAGCCGCTCGAGACCGCGAAGATCGAGCACTGGAACGATCTGTACGACGCCTCGCGTGACAAGGACGGCCACTGGGTCTCCATGATGTTCGCGGGCACCATCATCACCTACAACACCAATCTCGTGAAGACGCCGCCGACCTCGTGGGCCGACCTCTGGAAGCCGGAGTGGAAGGGCAAGCTGGCCATCCCGGACATCTCGGGCACCTCGGGCCAGCAGTTCCTGATGGCGGCGGCGCGCCTCAACGGCGGCTCGGTCGAGAACATCGATCCGGGCTTCGAGGCGATCAAGAAGCTCAAGCCCAACGTGCAGATGATGTACACGCAGCCCGACCAGATCATCCCGCTCTTCGAGCGCGGGGACATCGCGCTCGCGGTGTGGTACACGGACCGGACCGGCGCGGCCGCCTTGAAGGGCGTGCCGGTCGCCGCCGCCTACCCGAGCGAGGGCGCGATCGGCATCGTGCCGACCGTCTCCGTGCCCAAGGGCAGCGCCGAAGCGGGACCTCGCGCAGAAGTACATCGCCGTCCTGCTGTCCCCGGAGGGCCAGCTCTGCTTCGCCCAGACGCAGTTCGCCGGGCCCACGCAACAGGAAGGTCCAGCTCCCGGCCGACCTGGCCAAGCTCGTGCCCTACGGCCCGATCGTGCAGCGCATGTTCTTTCCCGATACCGATCTCGTGGCGAAGAAGTTCCCGGAGTGGTCGGAGCGCTGGGGGCGCGAGATCGCGCGTTGACGTCGAGGCGCGCCACGGCTCCGCCGGGGCGCGTCCGAGCGTTGGGGTCTGGGGGCCATTTCTGGGCCCCCAGGAAGAATGTTGACGCCGGCGCTCAGTGTCCGGAGGCTCCGCAAGTCGTTCGGTCCGGTGGTCGCGGTCGATGACGTCAGCCTCGACGTCGCGCCCGGTGAGTTTGTCTCCTCCTCGGTCCCTCGGGCTGTGGCAAGAGCACGCTCCTGCGAACGGTGGCTGGGCTCGTCGAGCCCGACGGCGGGCAGGTGATCCTCGCGGGCGAGGACATCACGCGGGTGGCCGTGCATCGCCGCAATCTCGGGCTGGTCTTCCAGTCGTACGCGCTGTTCCCGCACATGACCGTGTTCGAGAACGTCGCCTTCGGTCTTCGCCGGCGCGGGGTGGGCACGGCCGAGCTGGGGCCTCGCGTCGAGCGGATGCTCGAGCTGGTGCGGCTCGGCCCGCTCGGAGCTCGGCACCCGCGCGAGCTCTCCGGCGGTCAGCAGCAGCGCGTGGCGCTGGCCCGGGCGCTCGTCCTCGAGCCCCGCGTGCTGCTCCTCGACGAGCCGCTCTCGAACCTCGACGCGCTCCTGCGCGACGAGATGCGCGTGGAGCTGAAGCGCCTTCAGGAGCGTCTGGGTACGACGATGATCTTCGTGACCCACGATCAGGCGGAGGCCCTCATCCTGTCCGATCGCGGTGGTCGTGATGGAGGCCGGACGCGTCGAGCAGATCGGCCGACCGGAGGAGGTGTATCGCCGCCCGGCCACGCGCGTTCGTCGCGCGGTTTCTCGGGCGCGCGAACTTCCTCGCCGGCACCGTGGCGGAGACCGGAGCGACCGCCACCGTCGTCACGCTCGATGGCGGCGGGCTCTCGGTCGTGGGAGGCCCGCGGTCCGGATTGGTTCGTGGACAGCCGGTGAGCGTGGCGATACGCCAGGAGAGCATCCGCCTCGAGCGCCCCGGGGCGGAGGCGGCAGACCCCAACCACTTTGCCGCCACCATCGTGTTTCACGCCTTCGCGGGGCAGGCGCACCACTACGTGGCTCAGCTCGCCGACGGTCGCGAGCTCGAGATCGCAGCACCCGGCACGACGCCGCCGCTGGCGCGCGGATCTCGCACGCATCTTGCGTGGAGCCCGGACGACGTGATCGTGCTGCCCGCCGACGGCTGCCCGCCCGGGGCAGGCGAGGACACCGTGAGGCACGGACACGGCTGGTGGCTGCTGGCGCCGGCACTGCTGCTGCTCTTCATCGCGTTCATCCTGCCGGTGGGGACGATGGTGCCCACGAGCTTCCGGCCCTATGTCCCGCTGGTGGGGATCACCGGAGGCTTCACGGCTCGCCACTACATCAAGCTCGTGACCGACTCCTACTACCTCGAGATCATCGGCCGCACCCTCGGGCTGGGGCTCATCGTGACGGGCTCGACCCTGGTCATCGGCTATCCGGTGGCCTTTCTTCCTCGCGCGGACCCGCTCACGCTGGCGAAGCTGGCTGACGATCCTGGTGGTCTTTCCCCTCATGCTGAATCTCGTGGTGCGCACCTTCGGCTGGATCGCCTTGCTCGCGCAGAACGGGCTGGTGAACCAGGCGCTGCAGGCGCTGGGGGTGGTGGATGGTGCCGGTGAAGCTGCTCTTCAACTTCGCCGGTGTCTTCATCGGCCTGACCCACATCTTCCTGCCGTTCATGGTGCTCGTGCTCATCGGCGCCATCCAGAACATCCCGCGCGATGTGGAGGACGCCGCGCGGGTGCTGGGCGCTTCGTGGGGCAGTGCGTTCTTCCGGGTCACGCTGCCGCTGTCGGCGCCCGGAATTCTCTCGGGCTCGATCCTCGTCTTCGTCCTCACCATCAGCGCGCTGGTGACCCCGCGCCTGCTCGGCGGGCCGACCTACCAGGTGATGTCCACGCTGATCTACGACGAGTTCCTCCAGCGTCTCAACTGGCCGGCGGGCTCCGCCCAATCCTTGCTGCTCACGGTCATGGTGCTGACCCTGGTCTACCTCTCGAGCCGGCTCGCGCGGCGGACGGGGACGGGCGCGTGACGGCCGCCCGGGTGCGCACGTGGCTCCTGCGAGGGTGGGTGGCCCTGGTCCTCGACTTCCTGACGCTGCCGGCGGTGGTGATCGCGCTCGCCTCGTTCAGCCGCACGTCCTACCTCACGGTGCCGCCGCGGGGTCTGACCCTGCGCTGGTTCGCCGCGGTGCTGGGCGACGCCGAGTACGTGCACGCCATCGGGTTCAGCGTGGTGCTGCGCACTCGTCGCGACGATCGGGTCGGTCGGGGCCGGGGTGGCCGCGTCGTTCGCGCTGATCCGGCGGCGGCGTGGCCGGCGGCGCCGGGGTCGCCGCCGCTGCTCAACGCGCCGCTCGTCTTTCCCGGCGTGGTCGTGGGCGTGGCCCTGCTGCAGTTCTACGCGATGGTCCATGCTGAACGGGCACGTTCGTCGGGCTGGCGCTCGCCCACATGGTGATCACCGGTGCCCTACGTCGTGCGGGCGGTGACGGCGAGCCTGCAGGGCATCGACCCCGAGCTCGAGGACGCCGCGCGCGTCCTGGGCGCGAGCGGGCCGATCGCGTTCTTCGCCGTCACGCTTCCCCTCATCCGCCCCGGCGTCGCGGCGGGGGCGCTCTTCTCGTTCATCGTGTCGTTCGACAACGTTCCGGTCTCGATCTTTCTGCTGGGGGCGGGCCAGATGACGCTGCCGGTGAAGATCTTCAGCGCCATCGAGTACGGCGTGGATCCGTCCATCGCGGCCATCTCCACCATGCTCATCGTGCTCACCGGCGTCGGCCTCGCGGTCGCCGAGCGCTGGATCGGATTCCACCGCTTCGTCTGACCGCCTCGCCGAGAGAATGACCATGGCACGCTTCCGTCGCCGGCCGGTTCGCCGATCGCATCGCCGTCGTCACCGGGGCCGCCAATGGCATCGGCCGCGCCAGCGCGCTGCGCCTGGCCCGGGAGGGCGCGGATCTCGTCCTGGTCGATCGCGAGGGCGACACGCTGCAGGGAGTGGCGCGCGACGTGGAGGCGGCCGGCCGGCAGGCGCTGCCGATCACCGCGGACTGGACCGATCGCCGGCGCGGTCCGCGGACCTTCGCGGCCATCCGCCAGCGCTTCGGGCGGATCGACATCCTCTTCAACAACGTCGGGCAGAGCGCCGCGAGCGCGCCGGCGAATTCCACGTCTCGACCGAGGAGACGTGGCGGCTTCGTCGTCGAGGTGTCGCTGCCTCGCGACCATGCGGGCCACGCGGCTGGCGGTCGAGGAGATGCGCGCGCGCCGCAGCGGCCGCATCGTCAACATGTCGTCCGAGTCCGCCTTCTACGGCGACGTGGGGTTCGTGGACTACGCGGCGGCGAAGATGGGGGTGGTCGGCTTCACCCGCTCCCTGGCGCGCGAGCTGGCGCCGTTCCACGTCAACGTCAACGCCGTCTGCCCCGGGCGCCATCCGCACGCGGGCCCACGACCGCCTGCCGAAGGAGGTGATCGACAAGGTCCGCAACAGCGTGCCCATGGGCTATGTGGCCGAGCCCGAGGACGTGGCCGGCGTGGTGGCGTTCCTGGCCAGCGACGACGCGCGCTACATCACCGGGCAGTCGATCCTCATCGACGGCGGACGGTGGATGATCTGACCGCGAGGACCTCAGCGCGCGTCGCTTCCGCGCGCAGCGCCGGCCGCAGGGCGTCGGCCACCTGGTCGCAGCGGGCTGGCCCAGACCCGCGAGATGGCCGAGGATGTACTGGATCAGCTCTTCCAGCGGCGTGATGCGCGACGGGCGACCGATGATCTGCGGGATGCATGGCGAGGCAGAAGTACCGGTCTTCGCGGTAGAGGACGTCGAACTCCCGCCGCCAGGCCTCGAACACCGCCGGACGGCGCCTGCATGGTCGCGCCCGGGCAGCGTGATCGAGTACTGGAAGAACGGCGCGTCGTCCAGCACCCACGCGAATGGGAACTCGACGATGTCGGTGAGCGTGCCGTCGATGCGGTGGAGATACGGCGAGTCGTCGTCGAAGTAGTTCGAGGAGTAGCCGAACCCGTACTCGCGCGAGCATCCGCAGGGTGTGCGGCTGAACTCCGCCGCCGGGGAGCGGTAGCCGACCGGGCTTGCGCCCCGTCATGCGCGTGATGATGTCGATCCCCTTGTCCATCTCCTCACGCTCCTGCTCGAGCGTCAGGTTGACGATCCAGGCGTGGGACCAGGAGTGATGCGCGATCTCGTGGCCGGCTTTCAGGATCTGCCTCGACCATCGCCGGGCGCTGCTCCATGACCAGCGCCCGGGACGAAGAGCGTGACCTGCAGGCCGTACCGGGCGAGCAGGTCGAGGATCCGCGGCATGCCGCACCTTCCAGCCGTACGCCCCTGGCTCATCACGATGGGGCGCTCGGCGTTCTTGGGATCGCGCGCGGTCCACATGGTCTCGGCGTCGATGTCGAAGCGTGAGCAGGACCGGGAAGCCAGTTGGGCGAGAGCGGCATCAGGGACTCTGAGATCTCGGGACCAAGGTCAGAGGGGCATCGGGCGCCCGCACGGGCGCTCGCGCTCGAGGTGCGCGGCCAGGGCGAGCACGCGGCGGTCGGCATACCAGGGACCGACGATCTGCAGCCCGATGGGCAAGCCGTCCGACGGACCACCCGCACGGCAGCGAGACGGCCGGGTGGCCGGAGAGATTGAAGGGCCACAGATAGGGATACCAGGCGCCGCGGATCGAGCCGGCGGTCTCGCCGCCGATCGTGATCGGCTCGAAGGGGTCGTGGTCGACCGGCGAGCGCGGGCCGGGCGATGGTCGGCGACACGAGGAAATCGAAGCGACGCGAAGAGCGCCTGAACGCGACGATAGACCGCGGTCCGCTGGCCGAGCGCGTTCGCCCAGTCCACGCGCCGACCACCGCGCGCCCCGCTCGATCGACTCGCGCAGGCTGCCGCGCGATCTTGTCCCCGTACTTCGCCATGTGCGGGCCGACGCGCGCGGCCAGCCCGCCCTGGAAGAACACCAGGAAGGCTTGCTCGAAGGCCGTCGACGTCCTCTTCCACGGTCTCGACCACGGCGCCGCGGCCTTCCAGATGGCGCACCGCCGCCTCGCAGGACGGCGAGCACCTCCGGATCGACCGAGCCGATTGCCGACCCGGGGAAGCCAGCCGATGCGCAGGCCGCGCGCGTCGACGTCGCGCGGATCGTCGAGCGGCTCCGGGCGCGAGTAGGGATCGCCCGGATCGAAGCCGACGATCGCGTCGAAGCACGCGGCGGCCTCGGCCCACGGTCCGCGCCATGGGTCCGATGTAGGACGTCGTGGAGAAGAGATCGGCCTGATGCACGTGCGGGACGCGTCCGAGCGTGGGCTTGAGGCCGACGATGCCGCAGCACGAGGCTGGGAGGCGAATCGGAGCCGCCCCGTCGGTGCCGAGCGCCAGCGGTGCCTGGCCCGTGGCGACGGCGGCCGCGCGCGCCGCCGGACGAGCCGCCCGCGCGTGCGCGAGAGATCCCACGGATTGCGGGTGGCGCCGAACAGCGGGCTGTCGGTCAGCGGCTTGTGGCCGAACTCGGGCGTGGTGGTCTTGCCGACGAGGATCGCGCCGGCCTCGCGCAAGCCGGCGGACGGGGACCGCGTCTCTCGCCCGGCACCTGGTCGGCGAAGATCAGCGAGCCCATCGTCGTCCGGCACGCCCTGGGTGAACAGCAGATCCTTGACCGAGAACGGCACGCCGTGGAGCGGGCCGAGGTCTCGCCCGCCATCACGCGCCGCCTCGGCGCGGCGGGCCGCATCCCGCGCCTCGTCGGCGGTCACGGTGATGAACGCGTTCACCTTGGGCTGCAGGGCCTCGATCCGCTGCGAGCACGGCGTCCACCACCGCAACCGGCCGAGACCTGCTTCGGTTCGGATCCGACGGGCCAGCGTGAGCGCGTCGGTCCGGATCACGGCGTCATCCAATGGCGGCCTCCTGATACACGACCTCACCGCCCACGACCGTGGCCGCCACCGGGATCTTGCCGATCTCGTGCGGCGCCTCCTGTCAAGGGATTCGGCGCCGAGGATCACCAGGTGCACCCAGCTTGCCCGACCTCGATCGTGCCCCTTCACGCGCTCCTCGAAGGCGCCCCGCGCCGCGTTCGCGGTCACCGTGGAGAGCGCTTCCCTGCACCGCGATACGCTCAGGATCGTTCAGCACCTTGCCGGAGCTGGTCACGCGCGCCGCCGCGCTCTGCACGCAGAAGAGCGGGCTCACCGGGGTCACCGGGCAGTCGGAGTGGAGCATCGGCCGGATGCCCGCGCGGAAGGCCGAGCCGACCGGATCCAGCACGCGCACGCGGTCGGGGCCGAGGAAGCGATCGCGGTGGCGATCGCCCCAGTAGTAGACGTGGTTCGCGAAGAAGTTCGGGAATGACCCCGAGCCGGCGGATCTGCTCGAGCTGCTCCGGGGTGACACACCTGACAGTGCTCGATCCGGTGACGATGGTCGGCGCGCGGCACCGCGCCGCAGCGCGCGCTCGTACGCGGTGAGCACGGAGTCGATCGCCGCGTCCCCGTTGGCGTGAATGGCGATCTGATAGCCACGCCGGTGCGAGCGTGAGGACCATCTCGTCGAGCTCGGCCTGCTCGTAGATGAGCCAGCCCTTCTCGTCCTCGCGGCAGTAGTACGGCTCGCGCAGCGCCGCGGTGATGCCCTGGATGGAGCGCGTCCGAGACGATCTTGCACCCGGCCACCGGCAGGCCGCTCGTCGCCCGTGCCCGGCGCCAGCGCGAAGTCCAGCTCTCTTGAGAAAGTCCCACTGCATGTACATGTTGACCGCGCAGCTTCAGGCGGCCGCCGGCGTGCATCTGGCGGTACGTGTCGAGAATGTCGATCCCGCGCAGGCGGCTGACGTGCGCGTCGTGGATGGTCGTCACGCCCTGGCGCAGGAACTCGTCCTGCGCCCGGCCGAACGCGGCGGCCGAGCTCGGCCGGCCTCGTAGGCGGGGATCAAGCCGGGACACCAGGGTCTGGGCCGGCGCCTCGTAGAGCACGCCATCCGGCTCCGCCGTGCCCTCGAACCGACCGATGCGGCCGCCCGGCGGATCTTCGGTCGTCGCGGTGATGCCGGCCAGCGCGAGCGCCTGGCTGTTGGCGACCAGGAGATGACCCGAGTTGTGCCAGATGACGATCGGATGTTCGGTGGACGCCTGGTCGAGGTCGCGGCGCGTCGGGTGGCGCATGTCGCGCAGGCCGGTGTCGTCGTAGCCGCGTCCCAGGATCCAGCGGTGCGGTGGCAGCGTCGCAGCGGCCTGGCGCAGGCGAGCGACGATGTCGGCGATGGTCTCGTTGGGCGGCGTCCGGGCGTCCACGCCGATCAAGGCGGTGGCGTAACCGACCATGTGATTGTGTGGCTCGATGAAGCCCGGCAGCACGGTGCGGCCGCCGGCGTCGATGATGCGCATGCCCGGCTGCCGGAACGCGAGCACGTCGCGGTCGCGGCCCACCGCCACGATCTTGCCGGCGCGGATCGCCACCGCGGACGCCGGCGCGCCGCTGCGCCGTCCATGGTCAGCGACGTTCGCATTCGTCACGAGCAGGTCCACGATGTCCTCCTTCACGACAGCCCACGGTCCTTCACGACAGGCCACTGCCCGAGAATCCGCCGCGCAGCCGCGGGTCGAGCAGATCCCGCAGCCCGTCGCCCAGCAGGTTCAGCCCCATGACCACGACCGCGATGCAACCGCCCGGGAAGAACGCGAGCCAGGGGCCGCCTCGATGAAGTTGCGGCCCTCGGCCACCATCGTGCCCCAGCTCGCGACCGACGGCGGCGCACCCGCGCCAGAAAGCTCAGGATGGCCTCGGTCAGCACGGAGACGGCGAAGGTGAACGACGCCAGCACGAGCAGCGGGGCGAAGATGTTCGGCAGCACGTGCCGGAGGATGAGGTGGCGGTCCCGGGCGCCGAGGGCGCGCGCGGCCTCGACGTACACCATGGCCTGCACGGCGAGCGTCGAGCCCGCGCGCCAGCCGCGCCGCGCTCGGCGCGTACGGCGAGCGAGGCGCGATGATCACGTTGGCTACGCTCGGTCCCAGGGCGGCCATCAGCGTGATGGCGAACAGGACGGCCGGGAAACGCCATGAGCCCATCCACGATCCGCATGATGGGCGCGTCGAGCCGCGGGTAGTAGCCGGCCGCCACACCCAGAGGCACACCGAGCAGCAGGCTGACCGGCACCACGACGGCGCCGATGGTCAGCGTGAGTCGCGCGCCGAACACGGTGCGGCTCAGGATGTCCCGCCCGAGGTCGTCGGTGCCGAAGAGATGCGTCGAGCTCCGGCCGCTGCAGACGCTCGGTCGGGCGCATGCGGTTCGGGCCGTACGGCGCGATCTGATCGGCGAAGACCGCCAGGACGATCAGCGCGGTGAGGATGCCGAGCCCGGCGATCGTGTAGCGGCTGCGCCACGAGCCGGGCCAGCCGGCCGCGTCCGGCCGCCCGCGCGCCGGGCCCCGAGACGCGACGGTGTCGCGGGGCTCAGTAGCGGATGCGGAGACGGGGGTCGAGGTAGGCATACGCGAGGATCGACGAGGAGGTTCATGACGATGAAGATCATCGCCACGAACATCAGGATCGCCTGGATCAGCGGATAGTCGCGGTTCAGGCAGCGCGCTGGCGGTGAGACGACCGAGGCCGGGCAGGGCGAAGATCGTCTCACGACCACGGCCCCGCTCACCAGCGCGCCGAAGCCGAGCCCCACCACGGTGACCGTGGGAATCAGGGCGTTCCGGAGCGCGTGTCGCAGCACGATCGCCCGGCGGCTCATGCCCTTGGCGTGGGCGGTGCGGATGTAGTCCTCGCGAGCACCTCGAGCATGCTCGAGCGCACCATGCGCGCGGTGAGCGCCATCTGGATGAGGCCGAGCGAGATCGCGGGCAGGATCATGTGGCTGCAGGAACGGCCCGAGGCCGTCGCGGAGCGGCCGGAACTCGCCCACGGGCAGCCAGCCCAGCTTGACGCCGAACGAGAACACCAGGAGCAGGCCGAGCCAGAAGGCCGGGATCGAGAGGCCCGCGAGCGCCAGTGCCATCGCCGCCTGATCGAGCCACGAGTTGGCGCGCAGCGCGGCCAGCAGGCCGAGAGGGACGGCGAGCGCGATGGCGAAGATCTCCGCCGCGATCGCCAGCGAGATCGTCGGCTCGAGCCGCTCGAGGATGGCCGTCGTGACCGGGCGGCCGAGGAAGATCGACTGCCCGAAGTCGGCGTGCGCCAGTCGGCTCAGATAGCGGCCGAACTGAACGTGGATGGGCTGATCGAGGCCGAGATACTGCCGGGTCCGCTCGATCTGCTCGCGGGTGGCATTGTCGCCGGCCAGGAGGGCCGCGGGGTCACCCGGCGTCAGGCGAAAGAGCACGAACCCCACGACCGCGACGACCAGGACGACGGGGATCGCGCTGGCCAGGCGCCGGCCGATGTAGCTCCTCACTTCTTGCCGTCGAACCAGACTCCGAAGTAGATGGGGCCGCCGATGTGCTGCGAGCCCTTGACGTGCTGGCCGACGGTGTCCATGGTCGCGAAGTTGCCGAAGGGAACGAGCGGCACCTCGTCCCAGAACCAGCGGTGGAAGTCGTCGCGGATCTGCGCGATCTCGGCGGCGCTCGTGGTCTGCAGCCGCCGGTCGAGGAGATCATCGCGCGTCTTGCTGACGAGGAAGCCCGAGGCCGGATGCTGGGGGTTGTTCCAGGTCGGCGCGACCAGGTCGTTCTGGTACCAGACGTTGAAGGCGTTGTACATCGCGTTGTGCTTCTTCTCCCAGCGCTTCTGCACCATCACGGTCCAGTCCATGATCTGCTGGTCCACGCTTGAAGAGCTTGCTCTCATCCAGCTGCTGGACGGCCACCTGGATCTGACGCCCGCCCGGCTGGGCTCACCGGGATCGAGATCACCGCGATGCTCACCGGCGGCGTCAGGCCGGCGCGCTGGTGATCAGCTCGCGGGCCTTCTTGAGATCGCGCGTGATGTAGGTCTCGTAGCCGATCTTGCTGAACCACGTGGTCTGGTTCGGGAAGAACGGGCTCGAGTTGAGTGTGAGAGACCCTTGGGCGCGATGGCGGCCAGCATCTCCTCGGGCTCCAGCACGTTGGCGACGGCCTGCGCGCATCGCCTTCTTGTCGAAGGGCGGGATCGTGGAGTTGAAGGTGATCTCCGTCCGCCCGCCGTACGGGTTGGTCTTCGCGACCACCGCCGGATTGGCCTTGATCTGCGCCGCCTGGTCCAGCGGCAAGTTGATCGCGTAGTCGTAGCGGCCGGTGAGGGCGCCGGCGACGCGGCCGGCACGCCTCGGGGACGAAGTTGTGGTGGACGCGATCGAAGTAGGCGGTCTTGTTGCCGGAGAAGTCCGCTCAGCGGCTCCTTGCGGGCGGCGTAGCGGTCGAAGCGCTCGAGCACGATCCGCCGGTCGCGCTCCCAGCTCACGAACTTGTAGGGGCCGGTGCCGATGACGTCCTGCTCCTTCACGCGGTCCTTGTCACCCGGGTAGCGATCGAGCACCGACTTGGGAAGATGACCGGCTGCACGCCCTCGACCATCGAGAGCGCCTCGAGCATCGCCCCGAACGGCTTTCGACAGCTTCATCTTCACCGTCGAGATCGTCCACCCGGTCGAGCGCGACTCGAGTCGCGACTTCAGGTGTGGCGCCCACGTCCCGTCACGGACCAGCCACCGCCGCAGCGAGGCGACCACGTCGTCCGCCTTCAGCGTCTCGCCGTTGTGGAAGGGGACACGCCTTGCGCAGCGTGAAGGTCCACACGAGGCCGTCGGGGCTCACCGTCCATTTGTCGACGAGCATCGGGCGCGTCACGAGCCCGGCGTCCGGCGCGAACAGCGCTTCCTGGACGTTGTTGACGATGTGCGACTTGGCGCTGATCGTGTCCGCCATCGCGTCGAGCGTGAACGGGGCTGAGGTCATACGCCACCTCGTAGGTCCCGCCCGAGCGCGGCTGGGCCGCAGCGAGACCTGGGAGCGCGCCCCCGAGCGTGAGAACGGTGCCCAGCACGATGACGTGTAGCCACGCGATCCGGGATGGAGCCGTCGACGACGGTGACATGGCGATGCCTCGGCGTTGGGATGGTCGGGAGCCTAGTTGAGGCAGCCGACAGTGTCAAGCGACCGGGCGCGCTCGAGCGAGCGCCGCAGTCGCGGCGAGTCACGCGCGGCCGGCGCGCGCTGCCTGGAGTCGCCGCCGCGTCCACCGCGAGCGTGACGGGATCGATGACCACCCCGTGCTCGCGACGCGCGAACTCGAGCGAGATCTTCTCGTCGCGGACGTCCTCGGCCACGCGCTCCGGGATCGCGCGTGAAGGGATCGCCGTGGCCGCCGCCGCCCGGCTGCTCGTGCAGCATCGACGTCGCCGCGGCGGAGGCGTGACGGCGAACTTGGCGGGCATGCTCCGCGCCTCGCCGTCAGGTTCAGCACGTTCCGCGTGCCGCGCGCCGGACCTGCCGCCCGCCAGCCCGTAGGGCAGAAAGCGCATGCGGTCGGACGCAGCTGCAGCGTCGCCTCGTCGTTCAGGAGCGTGTAGCGCCGGCGCAGGCCGAGGCCGCCGCGGAAGCGTCCGGGGCCGCGCAGTCCGGCACGAAGCCGTACTCGTCGACGCGGATCGGGTGGTTCGCCTCCGAGGACCTCCACCGGCGAGTTCGACATGTTCTGTGACGGATTGGTCACCGCCTCCATGCCGTCCCGGTCGGGCCGACCGCCCCACGCGCCCGTGATCATGTCCACGATGCACGGAAGTGGTTCGCGGCGCTTGCCCGCCCGATGGAAACACGGTGTTGCCGCCCTCGCCGGCGGCGGGCACGCGGTCGGGCAGCACCTGCGCGAGGGCGCCGAGCATCGACGTCGAGCATCCGGTAGCCGGTGAGCGCGCGGGCCGCGCAGGCGCCGGGCAGCCGCGGGTTCAGGATGGTTCCCTCCGGCGCGATCACGTCGATGCAGCGGAACACGCCGGCGTTGTTCGGCACGTCCTGGCGGAGCACGGAGCGCACCGACAGATACGTGCACGACTTCGGTGAAGGACAGGCGTCGAGTTCAGCGCCGGCCCGCACCTGCCGGCGAGCTGAGCCCGTCAAGTCACACGTGAGATGGCCGTCGTCGTGCACGGTGATGGCCACCGTGAGCGGAACGGGGTCGTCGCTGAGGCCGTCGCTCATCGAGGTGGTCGGTGAAGCGGTAGGTGCCCCGCGGCCAGCGTGCGATCTCGGCCGCGTGACGCGCTCCGGCGTAGTCGAGGCAGCTCGTGCGATGTAGGCGTGCGAGCGTCTGGCGCCCGTAGCGCGCGAAGAGCTTGCCGCAGCTCGCGCTCGCCCACCTTGCACGCCGCGTACTGCGCGCCCAGGTCGCCCAGCACGCGCTCCGGCACCCGCACGTTCTTCTCGATGATCGCGCCGCATCGACCGGCTCGAGCACGCCGCGCTCGTAGAGCTTCATCGGCGGGATGCGCAGGCCCTCCTGGTAGATCTCGGTGGAGTCGCTCGCGTTCGAGCCCGGCACGCGCCCGCCCATGTCGGTCTGGTGGCCGATCACCACCGCGAAGGCCTCGCAGCGCGCCGTCCGCGAAGATCGGCATGAAGAGGAAGACGTCGGGGATGTGCATGCCCGCCTCGTATAGGGTCGTTCATCGCCACGACGTCGCCGGGATGCAGGTCGCCGGCGAACTCTCGCATGCACGCTCTGCATCGCGTCGGGCACGGCGCCCAGGTGCTGGGCGATGGTCTTGGCCTGGGCCACCATGCGTCCCCTCGGCGTCGCAGAGGGCGGCGGAGTAGTCCATCACGTCGCTGGATGATCTCGGAGCGCGCGGTGCGGATGACGGCGTACGCCATCTCGTCGACGATGGCGTCGAGCGCGCTCTTGATCACCGCGAGAGTGATCGGGTCGGGCTCACGGCCGACGGCTCGCAGCAGTGAGGATCAGGTTGCCCGAGGCATCGCGGGACACGGTCGCGCCCGGCGGGACGACCACCGGTGAGTCGTAGTTCCTCGACGATCAGCGGTCCCGGCGTGCGGCTCTGCGCGCGATGGCGGCGCGCGACCACCGGCGTGGCGACCGGGCGGCGCACTCCGTGCCCGAGTGCACGGCCCGGCGCTGCGTGACGGCGTCCGGGCCGCCGACGATCCGCGCGCGCGAAAGTCGAGCCGGTGCTCGCGGCGTCCCGTGGCCACCACGCGGACGTTCACGAGCTCGAGCGGCTCGTCGCTCGCGTAGCCGTAGGTGGCGGCTGTACTCGCGGTCGAAGGCATCCCGGAGGTCGCCGAGGCGCGCTCCCCGTCGAAGGCGGCCGCCGGGGATCGGGACCACCAGCTCGGAGGCCTGGCCCGCGTAGCGCGAGGTCGGCGACGCGACCTCGATCTCCACGCGCTCAGCCGGGGTAGCCTTCGCCGGCCAGCGTCGCCAGCGCTTCCGCGGAGAGCTCGTCGAGGGCCGTCGGGCACGGCCGAGGGTCGCCGGTGTCCTCGAGCGCGCCGCCGTGCGGCGCGGACGAAGTGGTGCGTCGACGTCGCTCGCGAGCATGCCCACGGCGGTGAAGACGCCGGGAGCGACGGGCACGAGCACGCGGCGGATGTCGAGAGCCGCCGCCACGTCGCACGCGTGGGCGGGCCCGCTCCGCCGAAGGCCACCAGCGTGAAGTCGCGCGGGTCGCGCCCGCGCTCGATGGTGACCGAGCGGATCGCGCGCGCGCCATGCTGGCGTTGGCGACGTCGCGGATCCCGCGCGCGGCCTCCTCGACCGAGAATCCGAGCGGCGTGGCGACGTGGCGCTCGATGGCCTCGCGCGCGAGCGCCGCCTGGAGCTTCGAGCTCGCCGCCCGCCAGACGCTCCGGATCGAGGTAGCCCAGCACGACGTTGGCGTCCGGTGATGGTCGGCTCGGTGCCGCCAGTGCCGTAGCACGCAGGGCCCGGCCGGCGCCCGGCCGAGTCGCGGCCCCACGCGCAGGAGGCCGCCCGTGTCGATCAGGCGATCGAGCCGGCCCCGGTGCCGACCTCGGCGATGTCGATGGCCGGGACCTTGAGCATGTAGCCGCCGGCCTTGATGAAGCGGCTCGACGTGCTCATGCCCTCGCGGAACTCGTACTCGGTGGTGAGGGTCGGCTGACCGGTCTCGACCAGCGAGGCCTTGGCGGTGGTGCCGCCCATGTCGAAGACGATCAGGTTCGGCTCGCCGAGTGCGGCGCCGCAGGCGCGCGGCGCCGGCGACGCCAGCCGCCGGGCCCGAGCCGACGACGAAGACGGGACGCTCGGCCGCCTGGCGCGCTCCGACCACGCCGCCGTTGGAGGCCACCACCAGCAGCGGGGCGCGCACGCCGCTGCGCGCGAGGCCGGCGGTGAGATCGGCGAGTAGCGCTGCATCGCGGGCAGGAGATAGCCGTTCACCACCGTGGTGCTGGTGCGCTCGTACTCCTTCATCTCGGGCAGCACGGACCAGGACGCCGCACCGCCACGCCGGGGACGGCCTGGCGCACGAGGCGCTCGGCGGCCTGCTCGTGCGCGGGATTCGCGTGGCTGTTGATGAAGCAGATCGCGATCACCTGCGCGCCCGCCGCCGGCCAGCGCGCTCGGCCGCGCGCACGACGCCGGTCTCGTCGAGCGGCCGCACGACAGTGCCGTCGGCCCCGATGCGTTCATCCACTTCGAGCCGCCGCCGGCGCGGCACCAGCGGCACGGGCTTCTCCCACGTGAGGTCGTAGAGGTCCGGCGTCCGCACGCGGCCGATCTCGAGCACGTCGCGGAAGCCGCGCGTCGTGATGAGCCCGGTGACGGCGCCGGTCTTCTGCAGGATGGTGTTGGACGCCACCGTGGTGCCGTGGACGATCTCCGTCACCTCGCGCGGGCTCGACCCCGGCGGCGCGGAGCAGCGCGGCGAGGCCCGTCACCACCGCGAGGCCGGGATCCTCCGGCGTGGACGAGACCTTGCTGACGCGCAGGGTGCCGTCGGGCAGCCGCAGAGACGATGTCCGTGAAGGTTCCGCCGATGTCGACGCCGACGTGCACCGGCAGCGAAGTGTACACGCGATCGCCGGAGAAGACCGCGGGACGCTTCGATCGCCGTCGAAGTGCGCATGCGCGCGCCCGACCCGTTCGGAGGTAGGATCGCGGCCAGATCGCCGGAGGAGGGAGAAGGTGGCGCTCGATGCCGGCTTCGGAGGATTTCGACCCGCGGCGTTCCGGTTCCTGCGAGATCTGGGGCGGAACAACGACAAGGCGTGGTTCGAGGCCAACCGTGAGGTCTACGAGCGAGAGGTTCGGGATCCGATGCGCCGGCTCGTCGAGACTCTCGACGCCAAGCTGCGCTCCATCGCGCCCGAGATCGTCGGCGACCCCAAGCGCTCGATGTTCCGGATCCACCGCGATGTCCGCTTCTCCCGGAACAAGTCTCCGTACAAGACCAACGCCGGCGCCTGGCTCTATCATCGCGATGCCGGGCGCAAGGTGGGCACGGCGGGCGAGGGCGGCGGAGCGGGATTCTACTTTCACATCGACCCCACCACCTGCTTCATGGCCGGCGGCATCTGGATGCCGGCCCGGCCTGCGCTCCTGCGCATCCGCGAGGCGATCGCCGCCCAGCCGACCGCTCTGGCGCGGCTGACGAGCGCACCGGGATTCCGGCGGCGGTTCGACGGGCTGAGCGAGGAGGCGAAGCTCCGCCGGGTTCCCCGGGATTTCCCGCCCGATCACCCCGCGGCCGAGTGGCTGAAGCTCCAGTCGTTCACGGCCCGGGCCTCGATCGAGCCGAGCGTCGTCACGAGCCCGCGCCTGGTCGATCGCCTGTGCCGTGACTTCGAGCTGCTCGTGCCCCTGGTGCGCTGGCTCAATCGCGCGCTCGGCTACCAGCCGGCGAGGGCGCGCGGGTGAGATCCCCCGTGGCCAACGGCGACAAAGGGTTGCCGGACGCAGCAGCCGCCGCCCCACCGCGTTTCACCCGAGACTTCACGCGTGAGGAGTGTGGTTTCGGCAGCTGGCCCGACGTACCCGGTGGCACCTCTTTCTTGTCCGAGATGTGGGCCCGTTGGGCGACGCCCGCGGCCGAACGAAATGTTCTCGCCCGGTGTCTCGTAGAGCGTGATGAGGAGATCGTCAGGGGAGATCTCCGCAGCCGCGACGACACCGTCGTTCAAGGCCTTCAACAGGCCCAGCCGCTTCTCCTTCGGACGGCCTGAGATGAACGTGATCTCCAGCAGGATGAGGTCATCCGAATAGTTGAGTCCCAGGAACGACCGCGTGTGACGGAACTGCGCCGGCGGCAAGACGTGGATGATCTGGAAGAAATCGTCCGGCGGAATCCCCAGGGCGCTGATCAGGCCTTGCTGAACGGCGTTCGAGACCCTATCGAGGCGAGCCTCATCGTAGCGGCCTTCGAGGACATGGATCTTGGCGACGGGCATGGTGTCGTCTCCTCACTCTCCTACACTTGTGCGAAGCCGCCATCCACGAACAATTCCGTACCCGTGATGTAGCTGCTGTCGTCGGAGGCGAGAACACCACCGCCCTGGCGACCTCGTCCGGTGTCCCCGGCCTGCCGAGTGGCGCAGCGGCAGACAGCCGCTTCAGCGCTTGATCGCCCGCGCCGGAGGCCACCATCAGCTCGTTCAGTCCGGGCGTGTCGGTGATCCCCGGACTCACGGCGTTCACGCGAATGCCGCGATCCTTCAAGTCCGCCGCCCAGGTGCGGGCGAACGAGCGCAACGCGGCCTTCGTGGCGCTGTAGACAGCTCCACTGCGGCCAGCCTTTTGTCGCCACGATGGAGGCGTTCAGAATGACCGACGCGCCATCCGGCAGGAGCGGAAGCGCTTTCTGGACCGTGAAGACGACACCCTTCACGTTGACGTCGAAGATCGCGTCGAAGTGCTCCTCGGTGATCTTCTCGAGGGGCGCGAGCTGTGCGATGCCCGCATTGGCGAAGACCACATCGAGCCTGCCCTTTTCCCGCTTGACCTGTGCGAAGAGGCGATCGAGATCGCCGAGTGTTCGAAACGTCGCCCCGGACCGCGGTGACGTTGTTCCCGATCTGCCTTGACCGCCGCCGCCAGCTCGGGGTCACGTCGCCCAGTGATGAACACGTACGCGCCCTCGCCGACGAACTCCTTCGCCGTCGCCAGGCCAATCCCGCTATTGCCGCCGGTCACGAGTGCGATCTTGCCCTCGAGCTTCCCCATGTCTCGATCTCCTTGGTTGTTCACGTTTCGCATCACGTTGAATCTCGAACGACCGCGCGGGCGGCCGTACGGGCGCTACCGGCCCCGCGAAGTCGGACCATCACCGGACCTCCTGACCCTTCAGACGCTCGCTCATGGGCAGCCGATTCAGAAAACCGCTGGAGTGCAGAATGATCTATATGTGTCTACATACAATCAGCGGCGAGACATCGAGACCCGTGGTAGGATGGCCCGCATGGAGCGGCACGCGACCGGAGTGACGGGCGGACGTGAGGCGCTGGCCCGCTGTCCCCGTGCGTGTGCAGCACGCTGCGAATGGTCAGCCGTGCCGTCACGCAGCTATACGACGACATCCTGCGGCCGAGCGGGCTGCGGGTGACTCAGTTCAGTATTCTTGCGACCATAGCCCGCAGAGGCGAAGCCAACCTGAGACAGCTCGAGCGTGCGCTCGCCATCGATCAGACGACACTCACGCGCAGCGTCAACCTTCTGGAGCGCGATCGTATGATTGAACGTGTGCCCAATCCGGACGGGCGGGTCAAGGCCATGCGGCTCACGGGGAAGGGGAAACGACTGCTGGACATGGCGCGGCCGCTCTGGGCACAGGCGCAGGACCGGGTCCTCCGCGAGCTCGGCCCGCCGGCATGGGCCGACGCCCAGCGCCGGCTGGCCCGCTTGCTTCACGTCGCCGTCGTGAAACGGCGGCTGCATCGCGAGCGAAGCCGTAAACTCAGCGGTCGGCGATCATGAACCCTTTCGGACCAGCAACACCCCAACACCGGCCGAGGGTCGAGCGATTCTCGACGCCCTCCCGGCGATCGCCTGGTGCAAGCTCCCGGATGGCTCGAACGAATTCGTGAACCAGCGTTGGCAGGACTATACGGGTATCCCGGCAGGACGAGGCCCGCGGGCAGGGATGGCAAGCGGCGGTTCACCCCGACGACCTTCCGAAGCTGAGCGAGAAGTGGGCCGAGATCGTGGCGTCGGGCAAGAGCGGTGAGTTCGAAGGGCGTCTTCGTCGCCACGATGGGGCGTTTCGCTGGTTTCTCGCTCGCTTCGAGCCGGTCCGCGACGACACGGGCGAGATCGTCAGATGGTACGGAACGAGCACGGACATCGATGCGCTCAAACAGGCAGAAGCGAAGTTGCGGGAGGACGAGCGCGCGCTCCGCCGGATCACTGACGCGATACCTCAAAACATCGTGGTCCTCGATCCCGACGGCATTCCGATCTACGCGAATCGAGCGACGCTCGATTACACGGGTCTCACGATGGCCGACGTCGTCAGCTCGGACTTTCGCGACGCGAGTCTTCCACCCGGAGGATCTCGAACGCGTGCGCGATCAGCGCCAGGCGGCGCCTGGCCGCGGGTGTTCCCGTTTGAATTCGAGCTACGGGCCTTGAGCAAGCAGGGGCAGTATCGGTGGTTCCTCACCCGCTACAAACCCTTCCATGACGAACAGGGGCGCCTGGTCAGCTGGTATGCGACGGGAACCGACATCGACGACCGTAAACGAGCGGAAGACCGAACGCAGAACGAGAATGTCGCGTTGCGGGAAGAGATCGTGCGTTCGTCGATGTTCGAAGAGATCGTCGGCTCCTCGGAGGCGCTGCGGACGGTGTTGGCGCAAATCGCGAAAGTGGCGCCGACCGACTCGACGGTTCTGATCCAGGGCGAGACCGGAACGGGCAAAGAGCTCATTGCCCGTGCGATCCACAATCGCTCCCGGCGCGGCGAGTCGTGCGTTCATTCGCGTCAACTGCGCCGCGATTCCGCCCTCGTTGCTCGCCTCCGAGCTGTTCGGCCACGAGAAGGGCGCGTTCACGGGAGCACTCCAGCGACGCCTCGGTCGGTTCGAGTCAGCAGACGGCGGCGACCATCTTTCTGGATGAAGATCGGAGAGCTGCCTCCGGAAGCGCAGGTCGCCTTGCTGCGAGTCCTTCAAGAGCGGGAGTTCGAACGCGTCGGTGGAAACCAGCCGATACGTCGTCGATGTCCGAGTGCTCGCGGCGACGAACAAGGACCTCACCGCCGCCGTCAGGGACGGGGTCTTCCGCGCCGATTTGTTCTACCGGCTCAATGTCTTTCCGATTCAAGTCCCGGCGCTTCGCGATCGGCGTGCTGATATTCCGTTGCTGGTGGAGTATTTCGTCGAACGATATGCGCAGAAGGCCGGCAAGAGAATTCGAAGCATCAGCAAGGAGACGCTCGACCTGTTCGAAGCCTATCACTGGCCGGGCAACATTCGCGAGCTCCAGAATGTGATCGAGCGGGCGGTGATCCTGAGCGAGGCGGATGTGTTTCGGGCGGATGCCAGCTGGCTGACCCCAGCGCCGGCCGAGGACGTTGTGCCAGCCGGCTCACTGACTGCTGATCTTGCCCAGCGGGAGAAAGCGATCATCGAGGCCGCGCTGCGCGAGGCCCACGGTGTCATCGGCGGTGTGACCGGTGCTGCGGCAAAGCTGGGCCTACCGAGACAGACCCTCGAATCACGGATGAGGAAGCTCGGCATCGATCGGTATCGCTTCAAGACCTCATAGCATCCCCAGGGCCCCGGCCCGGATCGGACTAGTCCCCCCCACATGGCTCGGCCACCCAGAAGGACTCGAGCTCTACGCCGAAGGTTTCGGCGAATGCCGAAGGTTCGGCGCGGGGTCAGCGACGTAAACCGCAGTCATTGAAGACTTCTCGTCTGGCGCGCGGTTTGCGAAGGCGGGGGCCCTACCAAGCCCGACAGGACCTTGAGGACGGGAGGACCGCGGAGGGGCAGGAATATGTCCATGCAACGACTAGAACAGGCTGACGACAGTCGATCGGAGTCCGTGCGCGGGCCGCCCATCAAAATCGAGGGACCTACTGGCGTGACGAGCAGTGGAGCCCGTCGCGCGTGACGCTGAGGATCGAGAGGTATGCGGATCGGGGCCGCACGACCATTCGACTGATCGGTCGAATGCAAGCCGAGCATTTGAGCGAAGTCGAGAATCAGATCGAGGAGAGCGGAGGGGGCGTGACGCTGGACCTCGAGGAAGTGACCCTCGTCGACGTTCTGGTTGTTCGTTTCCTCGGAGGCTGTGAGGCCAGAGGCATCAACGTTCTCAACTGCTCGCCCTACATCACCGACTGGATCGGCAAGGAGCGAGCCTGAAGGGGAGGATGCGATGAAGAGGCTTGCCCGAGCTCGTCGTGGCCGCAGCCGTCGTGACAACCGCGGTGACCGCCTCCGCACAGACGTTGACGGAGGCGCAGGCGCGCGCCGCAATCACGCCGTGGTACGTATTGTTCAACCAGCCGGTCCAGGGCGATATGCGGGCGCTGCAAGAGCAAGTCCTCACCGCTGACTACGAGTCCTGCTGGGGCTATCTACCGGGAGAGTGCTGGGGCCGTGAGGCCTCCATCAAGGTCGTCGGTGGCTTCGCCAAGTCCATCCCCGACATGAAGTTCGACATCAAGGAAGTTCTCGTCTCGGGCGATCGGGTCATCGTTCGCGGCGAGGTGAGCGGGACACCGGCCGGCGATCTGTTCGGTGTGCCGCATACGGGCAAGAGCTTTCGGATCATGGCGATCGACATCCAGACCATCAGAGATGGCAAGATCGCTCGCACATATCACCTCGAGAACTGGCTCAGTGCTGCTGCGGACAGCTTCGCGCAAAGTAGCGAGTCTCGTGCGGAAGCGCTCGCGCGCATCTCGGTCGAGCCGTACGGGCGGGCGTCGTCCTCATCGATTTCTCAAACGATAGGAGGGAGCATGAAATTTGGCACGATCGGCGCCGGCGCTGTCGCGCTCGCATTCGGGCGAGAGGCGCTGGCCAGGGGCCATGAAGTGGTCTTGAGCAGCCGGCGTGGTCCAGATGCCCTCGGCGACAAAGTCGCCGAGCTCGGTCGTGGTGCGTCCGCGGCCTCGGTCGAGGAAGCCGCGAGCCTCGACTACGTGCTGCTCGCCGTGCCTTGGCGAAACGTCGAGTCAGCGTTGAAGAGCCTACCCGCCTGGAACGGCCGGGTGCTCATCGATGCGACGAATCCCTTCGTCGAGACGAGTCCGAAGCTCGTCCTCGCCGATCTCGGCGGCAAGGGCGCGAGCGAGGTCGTGGCGGCCCTGGCGCCAGGTGCCCGCATCGTCAAGGCGTTCAATTCGATCGTCACCGCCCGCTTCAATGAAGGGCCGGTCAAGAACGGAGGACGTCGCGTGATCTTCGTCTCGGGGGACCATCCCGAACCGACCGCATTCATCAAACAGCTCATCGAGAGTTTCGGCTTCACGGCGATCGATCTCGGCGGTCTCGCGACGGGTGGCCGCCTGCAGCAGGCCGGGGGTCCGCTCGCCGGTCGCGACCTCGTCGAATTCGGCCATCACTAACACGGGAGGCGCAGAATGCGTGCCGTGCAAATCAGAACGTTCGGCGAGCCGGGAATCGTCCTCGAGCTTGCCGACCTTCCCGAACCTCCAGCACCGACCGCCGGCGAGGTGCTGATCGGTGTCGAGCATGCGCCGATCAACATGAATGACTTGTATCTCATCCAAGGTGTATATCCGGTCCGGCCTTCGCTGCCGAGCGTCGTCGGAAATGAAGGGGTGGGGCGAGTGTTGGCCATTGGCAGGGGCGTCGACCACCTGAAGGTCGGCGATCGCGTGCTGGTGCCGCTCTACAGCTTCAGTTGGCGCGAGCGACTCGTTGCACCCGCCGCGGGCCTGTTCGCACTGCCCGAGGCCGATCCGCGCCAACTCGCCATGCTCGGCATCAATCCGCCGACGGCGGCTCTGCTGCTGAACGAGTCCATCGACCTCAGGCCCGGCGACTGGGTCGCGCAGAATGCCGCCAACTCGGGCGTCGGCCGGTCACTCATCGCAATTGCCAAGGCGCGCGGCCTCAAGACAATCAACGTCGTTCGCCGCCCCGAGCTTGTTCCCGAGCTGCAAGCCGTCGGCGGCGACCTCGTGATCGTCGATCAGAGTGGGGCGCTCGACAAAATTCGGGCAACGATCGGCGACGCCCGCGTGCCGCTCGGCATTGACGGGGTCGCAGGCAAAGCCAGCGCAACCATAGCCGGCGTTCTCAGCGAATCCGGGACGCTCGTCGTCTATGCTCTGATGAGCGGCGAGCCAGTCACGATCGCCCCGCTCGACCTGATCGCGAGCGCGTCGTCGTCAAGGGTTTCTTCCTCAACCATCCTGATGTCGAGTTGAAAATACCGGGCGCGCTGCGCGAGACGGCGCCGCTCGTCGCTTCAGGCGTGATTCGAGTGCCTATCGCAGCGACCTATCCGCTCACCGCCTTCCGCGAAGCCGTCGCCCACGTTCAGCGGGGCGGCAAGGTGATGTTCGACGTCGACGGAGCGATCTGAACCGCAGAGACAGGAGCCAGGACATGCGCCGCGGACCGAGGCTCGTCCTGGACCGTACGGGGCTGAGGGCGACGCGGTGAGACGGCGAACCAGCTCTGGCACAAAGTGACGAGCAACCATCGACGACGAGGGCTTAGCGGACGAGTCTCCGACCCCGGCGGTCGTTTGGCGAACGACGCGAGGCCTACCGCCGCGCGCTCGTCGGCGGAACGATGCCGTTCATCCTGCAGATAGACCACGAGCTGGCCGTGGTGGTTGCGGATCTGGTACAGCGGGCCCTGCCAGAACGTGGCGCGGGTGACCGTGCGGTCGCCGAACGGGAACTTCACGGGCTCGAGGAGCTGGGCGTCGGTCAGCGGCGTGATCATCTCCTGCGCGCTCTGGAACGTCTTCTTCAGCAGGCCGATGACCTCGGGCTTCGCCATCGCGCCGTGATGGGCGGCTTCCGTCTTGGTGCCCTTGGCGGTGTCGATGAAGCGCTGGGTGATGCCGGCGACGTGCACGAGCTGGTCGCCGAAGCTCGAGATCTCGGGCGTCGGCTTGTAGCCGTACTTCTCGGCGGGCATCACCTCCGCGACGTCGAGGATCTCGGTGGCGGCGCGCTGGAAGCGTCGCCGCGAGCTCCTTGGCCAGGCTCGGCGCCGGCGTCTGGGCCGAGAGCAACGAGGGCACGGCGGCTGCGACGACGGCGAAGAATACCACGCACGCGTAGGTCAGACTTTTCATGGTCGCCTCCCGGCGAGATTCATCCCACAGCGTTCACTCCTGGTCAACGGTGACCGACCCACGCGCGCGTGCGTGGGCCGTCACCGGCACAACCGGCGGTAGAGCGCTTCGTAGCGCGGCACGATGACCTCGGCGGAGAACCGCTCGCGCGCGCGCGCCTGCGCGGCGCGCCCGAGGGCGCGGCGTCGCGGCTCGTCGTGGATCAGGGTCTCCAGCGCCTTGGCGAGCGCGGCGACGTCGCCGGCCGGCACGAGCAGGCCGGTCTCGTTGTCCTCCACCACCTCCGGGATACCGCCCACGCGCGTGGAGACGCTCGGGCAGCCGAAGCACATGGCTTCGAGGATGCTGAGGCAGAAGCTCTCGGCGTCGGAGGTGTAGAGGCCGACGTCGGCGATCTGAAGATAGTCCTCGATGGCGTGGACCTTCTCGCGGACGATCACGCGGTCGGCCAGGCCGAGGCGCCGCACGTCGCCGGCGAACGGCGCGAACGCCTCGCCGGCGAGGATGAGGAGCTTGAAGGCCTCGCGCGGGCGCACGCGCGCGGCGGTCTCCAGCAGGAGGTCGACGCGCTTGCCGCTGGCGCAGGTTGGACGAGTGCACCACGAGCACTTCGTCGCCGAGGCCGAGCTCGCGGCGGACGGCCTCGGGCGAGCGGCTGGGCGGGCGCGGAGCGAAGAAGTTGTGGATGACCTCGATCGGGCCGTCGAAGTCGAGCACGCGCTTGGGTTTCGCGCTTGAGCGACTCGGACACCGCGGTGACCGCGTCCGACGAGGTCAGCGCGTGCTTGATGGCGGGCGCGTAGCCGGCGTCGTGGCCGAGCAGCGTCGTGTCCGTGCCGTGCAGTGTCGTGACGACGCGGGGCTGCTGGCCGGGCGGGAGCATCGCGCGCGCGAGGATCGCGGCGGTGGCGTGAGGCACGGCGTAGTGGACGTGGAGCACGTCGAGGCGGTGGTCGCGGCTCACCTCGGCCATGCGCACGGAGAGCGGCAGGGTGTAGTCGGGGAACCGGAACAGCTCGTACTCGTTGATCGCGACGGGATGGAAGTGCAGGCGCGGTGCGTCCGAGGGCAGGCGGAACGGACGCTCGTAGGCGATGAAGTGCACGTCGTGCCCGCGCGCCGCCAGGTCCTCGCCGAGCGCGGTCGCCAGCACGCCGCTGCCGCCGACCGACGGGTAGCAGGTGATGCCGACGCGCAGCGTGTCGCCGCCATCTCAGAGACCGTACGCGCGGCGGCAGCATGTCAGCCCGACAGCTCCGTGAATGCTTCATCCGATCGCTCGATGTCCTCCCGTCGCACGTACGCGATCTCCGGCGCGTCCTCCGGCCGAAGATACGCCTGCTCGCCCGCGCCCGTCACGTAGTGCGTGCAGTGGATCACCGACTGCATCCATCGAAGCCGCGTGTCCCGCGTCGGGCTGATCTGCTCCTTCCCGAAGCCGGAGGCCGCCGCCGGCAGCGTGACGAACGAATCGCCGCCCTCGTGCAGGTACAGCGCGCCGTCGCGCGCGCGTGCGCGCACGATCTCGCCCTCGTACGGCACGTCCACGAAGAAGTCGTCCACGTCGCACGCGCGGCGCCGCACCTCCGGATCGCTCGAGCGCACGACGTCCACGCCGTCGAGCAGGCCCATCCCGCGGTACATCTCGAGACAGAAGTCGGCCACCGTCTCCGCCGACGTCTTGCCGAACAGGTCGATGACGGGATGGTCGACGTAGTTCGTGAGCTGCCCCAGCGTCCTGGCGTGCCAGTCGGCGGCGATGCGCTTGGCGTAGAGCGGGGAGAACTTGCGCTGGAGTTTGCTGACGACGGCGAAGTTCAGGTGCGCGGGCCGGCCCGTCGCGCGATGGCGCAGGATCGTGCGTGTCTCGCGTGGATCGTGGTCGCTGTCGTGGCAGAAGTACACGACGCGCCCGCCGATCTCCGCCTGCAGGCGTCGCGCGGTCCGGATCTTGGCCACGAGGAACCGCCGCGGGAAGAAGCCGCAGGGCTGCTGGCCGAACGCGATGACCGGCTCCGCGCTCATCGCGTGCACGTGGGGGCCCCGACATGGCCCCCACCTCCGGCGCTCGGGGCGCCCGGGAGACCCGGGGCGCCCCTCGATTCGCCGCGTGCTCATCCGGCGCGGCCCTCGTCGGCGCGGGCGCGCGGCGGCAGGACCGCCTGCAGCGCCACGCTGAAGGCGATGCACGCGGCGCAGCCGATGAGGTTGTACCAGAGGTAGCCGATGTTGAGCGAGAAGTACATCACGATCACGAGGGCCTGCGCGGTCACGGCCGCGAAGAACACCGCGCTGCCGCCCACGCGGCGGAGGAAGAACGCCACCACGAAGAGGCCGAGCAGGACGCCGTAGAAGATCGAGCCGAGGATGTTGATGGCCTCGATGAGGTTCTCCGCGAACCCGGCGAAGAGCGCGAACGCCACCGCGAAGACGCCCCACAGCGCCGTGAAGCGCCGCGCCACGCGCACGTTGCGCGCCTCGTCGGCGGCGGCGAGCGGGCGGAAGTGGCGCCAGAAGTCGATCGTCGTCGTGGTGCCGAGCGCGGCGAGCTCGGAGGCCTTCGACGACAGCGCCGCCGCGAACATCACCGCCACCAGCAGGCCCACCGCCCCGTGCGGCAGCTGCGTCAGGATGAACGTGATGAAGACGTAGTCGGAGTCCTTGGTCTTGGCGCGCGGGTCGGCGGCCACGAGGGCGGCCTTGGCCTCGGCGCGGATCGCGTGGGTGCGGTGGCTGGCCGCGACCATGGCGGCCCGCGCACTCGCTTCCCGCGCGGTGTCGTCCGACGCGCGGGCCTGGAGCCACGCGCGAATCGCGGACTGGCTCTGCGCGACGGCGCTGGCGTGCTCGGCCTCGATGGCGCGGAATCGGCCGTCCTGCGCGTGGCGGCGCCACTCCGCCTGGTTGAAGAACACCGGGTGCGGCGCGAACTGGTAGAAGACGAACAGGAGCGCGCCCAGCAACAGGATGACGAACTGCATCGGGATCTTCAGCACGGCGTTGAACATCAGCCCCAGGCGGCCCTCGCGCAGCGAGGCGCCGCCGATGTAGCGCTGCACCTGCGACTGGTCGGTGCCGAAGTACGAGAGCGAGAGGAACAACCCGCCGAACACGCCGGTCCACACCGTGTAGCGCCGGCTCGGATCGAGCGAGAAGTCCACCGCCTGCAGCTTGCCCAGCGCGCCGGCCACGTGCGCGGCGCCGGTGAACCCGAGGCCGTCGGGCAGCCGGAGCAGCAGCACGACCATGGCCGTCAGCATGCCGGCCGAGATCACCGCCATCTGCCACTTGTGGGTCAGGGCGACGGCCTCGCTGCCGCCGGTGACCGTGTAGACGATCACGAGCAGCCCGGTGAACACGATGACGAAGGTCGAGCGGCCAGCCGAGCACCGTGGAGATGATGATCGCGGGCGCGTAGATCGTCACGCCGGCGGCGAGGCCGCGCTGCAGCAGGAAGAGGCCGGCGCCGAGCAGGCGCGTCTTCTCGTCGAACCGCTGGCCGAGGAACTCGTAGGCCGTGTAGACGTTGAGCCGCCGGTACATGGGCAGGAACACGGCGCACACGATGATGAGCGCCAGCGGCAGGCCGAAGTAGTTCTGCACGAAGCCGATGCCGCTCTCGAAGCCCTGGCCCGGGATCGAGAGGAACGTGATCGCGCTCGCCTGCGTGGCCATCACGCTGAGGCCGATCGTGCCCCAGCCGGTGGACGCGTTGCCGCGCAGGTACGTGTTGAGGCTCCGCACGTGGCGCGTGCGCCAGGAGCCGTACGCGGCGATGCCCACGATGGTGCCGAGCAGCACGACCCAGTCGGCGACGTTCACGAGAAGATCCCGGTGAACACGGACAATAGAATCACCACGAGCACGAACCACCCGAAGACGAACAGGTAGATGCCGCGCCAGGTGCGGAACCCGGGGACGTCGGGCGGCTCGGCCTCGGAGCGCTCGTCGGGGCGCGGTGCGGGCGTCACTTGCCCAGCGAGACGAGATTCGCGAACAGCCGATACGCGCCGGGGACGGCTTCGGGGAGCTGGCGAAACCACGCCAGGCTGGTGTAGACGAAGTATCCCTTGCCGTGCCGCGCCACCAGGCAGGCCGCCCTTGAGCGGCGTCTCGCCGGCGTCGCCGGACGCGAGGATCGCGGTGAAGCGCTCGTCCCACTGATCGGGGAAGTAGAGGCCGCGCTCCTGCACCCAGCCCTCGAAGTCCGCCGCGGTGATGCGATTCGGCGTGGTCAGCACGGGATGCTCGGGCGCCAGGATCGTCACCGGCGCGTGCTCGTCAGTCACGCGGTCGCGCGAGAGGCGCAGGCGGAACGGCGCGAGCCAGTCCTCGCGCAGGCCGTCCAGCGTGTTGTACTGCGCGACGACCGTGCCGCCCGCCTCGACGTACGCGAACAGCGCGGGCAGGCGCTCGGCGAGATCCGTCCTCACGTTGAAGGCGCGGATGCCGATGACCACCGCGTCGAGGCCGCGCAGCCGTTCCGGCGTGAGGTCGGCGCCGGTCAGCGACGTGACCTCGTATCCCATCTGCTCCAGGGCGGCGGCCACGTCGTCGCCGGCGCCCGGCAGGTAGCCGACGTGGCGGCCGCGAGTCGCCAGCTCGAGCGACACCGCCTTGGCGCGCGCCGGGGGCTGCAGGAGCTGGAGCGGCAGGTGATCGTAGCGAACCTCGACGCGCTGCTGGTTGAAGCGCCGGCCGTTGATCTCCACGCTCGCGCCGAGCGGCGCGGTCGCGAGCTGCGCGCGGCGCGGTCACGGTGAAGGTGAAGCGCGCGTGCTCGCCAGGGGCGGCGAGTCGAAACGGCTGCGAGGCCGGCGTCACGGTCCAGCCGGCCGGCGCGTCGAGCTGCACCGGTGCCGGCGGCGCGCGCGCGGCGGCGGTGAGCTCCACCGTCACCGGACGCGCGGCGCCGGGCGCGAAGAGCCGCACGCCCGCGATGAACCGCAGCGAGACCGGCGCGATGACCTCCAGCCGCCGGCGCAGCGCGGGCTTGGCGGGATCCGCGGCCGGCATCGGCTCGCCGGCGATCACCAGCGTCTGCCCGCCGACGTCGAAGACGTATCTCGAGCGGGAACGTGGGCGGGTTCTCGGCGCGGCCGATGAGCGACGGATCGTCCACGTCGAACAGTCCCGGCCGTGCCCTCCGTGCGCAGCCAGTACGGCTGGCTCGGCGGCGTGCTCGCGGGCACGACCTGGGAGGCCTCGCGGACGACCGGCTGGTTCGGGCGCAGCTCGACGGCCTTGTTGATCGCGCGGTGAGCGCTCGGGTACCGCACCGCCGTCCAGCGCACGGGGATGCGCGAGCGCACGACGGCCGTGTGGCGCAGCTTCAAGGTCTCGCCGGGCACGACCTCGGCGCGATCCACCACGGTGTCGACCTCGAGGCCGAGGCACGCCTGGATGATCCGATCGAGCTGCTCGCGCTTGTCGCTCACGACGGGATCCGCGGGAAGCGCGGCGAGCCGGCGGCGGATCGCGAGCAGCGCGGGCACGCGAGCGGCCGCGTCCTGCGCGTTGAACTTCGCGATCGCCTCGTCGATCGACCGCGCGATCTCGGCGCCGCCCGGCACGCGGTTCCACGTCGTGTCCACGCCGTCGAGGAGATCGTTCGTCGCCGCATCGCCGGCGAGCAGCACGAACGGCTCGATCCGCGAGCCCTCGTTCACGGGCGGGCCGCCGATGCCGAAGCCCTGCGTCTTGTGCATGCCACGGCTGCGGGCGGCGATCGACGCGAACGACTCGCCCGACACCGGATCCCGGCCGCCGACCTCGACCTTCACCACGCCCGGACCATCCGGCACGTTCGCGGGCGAGCCCGCGATGGCCATGCCGGCGCCCGGATTCGCCGCGGCAGCGCCCAGGCCGACGTTGTGGACGATGCGCCGCGCTTGCCAGGGCCTGAGCTCGCGGAGCTGCTCGGGAAACGCCGCGGGGTCGGCGGCGAGCCTGAACGCTTCGACGGCGAGCACGGCGGACGCGCGTGTGATGACCGTGCGTGGGCGCGGGCTTCGGGGAGAACCGCGTGATGATCACGTCCGGGCGGAACTCGCGGATCACGCGCACGATGTCGCCGAGAACGGCCTGCCGGTCCCAGACGCTCAGCGTCTCCTCGGCGTTCTTCGAGTAGCCGAAATCCTTCGCGCGAGTGAAGTACTGCCGCCCGCCGTCCAGCCGGCGCGCCGCGAGCAGCTCCTGCGTGCGCGCCACGCCGAGCGCCTCGCCGAGCTGGGGCCCGAGCAGGTTCTGCCCGCCGTCGCCGCGGGTGAGCGAGAGATAGGCCGTCCGGTATCCGCGGTCGCGCGCCAGGTAGGTGATGACCTGCGTGTTCTCGTCGTCCGGATGGGCGGCGACGTAGAGCACGCTGCCCATGGTGGCGAAGCTGCGCAGCGATTGTAAGATCGCGGCCCTCCGTCGGTGGCTCGGCGGCGTGGCCGACGTCGGAGGAGCCCGCCAAGATGGCCACGCCGAGGGCGGCCCAGAACGGCACGTTCCAGAGGATGTCGCGCAGGGGCATGGAGGACGTCATCGGCCTCACACGATAGCACCGGCAACATGGTCATGAGCGGGGTCGCCAACAGACGCCCGGGAGTCCTCCAACCAGCCCGAATTGAGCCAACTCGATCCGCCCCAACTTAAACTATTTGTTGGTAATCGATTTTGGCGTTCCCCAGGGAAGCAGAACCGGTTTCCGCGCTTAAGTAGCTAAGACTAAGAAGTTTTTCGGGACCGCCAACCACCTTCTATACCCCCGGCGTCGTGCTTCTCGCAGCCGCGCGGCGTGTGTGGGATCTTCCGCAACGGCGGCGACGTTTACATCAGCTCTCTCTCACGGCGCAGATCCGCCAGATGTTGACGGTGCTCGGCGGTGCGGACGGGCTCACGGGTGGTCCAGCGGCGACTCACAGGTCGAATCCGTCGTCGCCACGCGGGCGGCGTCGGCTTCCGGGTCTCGGGGTGGGCGCGGCGCCACCCCTTTGTGCCGCGGAGGGTCATGAAGGGCCGAGTATCGCACTCGTTCGACCGCGCTCCCGGAGACTCCGGCGAAACTTGACGCCTAACTCCAACTATGACTATGGATAGCGTCTACGTTGTTGCGGGGGTTGTTCCCATGAGTAGAGAAGCCCAAACGGGTCCTGCGGCGATCCCGCCCGCCCAGCGCGGGGAGTGGTTCGCGAGCGGCTTGCGCGTACGTGGCCGGTACCGCGTCGTCAGCGAGATCGGTGCCGGTGCCTTCGGGACCGTCTGCCTCGGCGAGGACGAGGCGACCGGCCACCGTGTTGCGATCCGCTTCCTGGCGCGTAACTTCGCGCGCACCCCGCAGACGGCGCAAGGCCTTCGCATTGCGGCTTCGGCGTCGCATGCCGCGATGGCCCGGGTGCTGGAGTTCGGCGAGCTCGACACCGGCCAGCCGTTCACCGTGACCGAGTTCGTCGAGGGACGTCGGCTCAGCCAAATGATGTCCAACCGTGCGCCGCTCGATGTCCATGCCGCGTTGCGAATAGCGCTCGAGCTCGGCGGAGCCGTGGAGACCCTGCACAACGCGGGATTCGTCCACGGCGCCGTCAGCCCTCGCAATGTCGTGGTGCTCGAGGACGGTCGCGTCAAGCTGCTGGATATCGAGCTGGCGGGCCTGCGCGACGCGCGCGAGCTCGAGGGCTCATCGACGCCGATCCGCCGGCGGAGTACCTGTCGCCGGAACAGATCCAGAAGGCCCCCTCACCGAGAAGACCGACATCTACGGGTTTGGCGTCATCCTGTACGAGATGCTGAGCGGGGTTCCCCCGTTCCAGGGCTCGACACGCGACGCGATCTTCGCGAAGCATTTGAAGGGCGCGCCGGTCCCGATTCACGGCCGGCGCGACGGCGTGCCCGCCTCGGTGTCGCGTGCCGTCACGCTCGCGCTTTACAAACAACCCGAAGCGCGGCCGTTGATGGGAGACATTTTCAAGCTGCTGAGGACCGGCGCACACGGCCCAGCCCCGCGTAAAACGCGGGCCGTCCTTATCGGGGGCGCGGTGCTCGCGACGTTGGCCGTCGTAGCCGTGATATGGGGCGTGCTGGCGCTTGGACCACCCGCCGGTTCGTTGCCGGCGCAACCGACCGCACTCCCGACGGTCGAGCCTCTTCCGGCGAATCCGCCTTCGGCTCCGCCGCCGGCGGCGACGCGAAGGCCGCTCGCGCCGGCGGTCGCCACGCCGCATGACATGGGACGCGGGCCTGCGAACGATCTGCCGCCGAGCGTCAGGGCTCGGGAGACGAGCGAGGTACCGGTGCCAAAGCCTGGCACGCCCGCGCTGTCGGCGCCCCCGGTCGAGCGAGCACTGGGGAGCGCCCGTCCGCCGTTGATGACGACCCCTTCTGAGAGCCGTCCGACATCCGCGGCCCGCGTCACGCCACCTGCGCCAGCCGTCACGCCGCCAGCCGTCGCACCTGCGCCAGCCGTCACGCCACCTGCGCCAGCCGTCACGTCACCTGCGCCAGCCGTCACGTCACCTGCGCCAGCCGTCGCGCCACCTGTGCCTGCCGCCACAGCCCCCTCGCCGGCGGTGACGTCACCCACGAGGCCAGCGCCGCCTGCGCCGGCTCAGGCAATTGCGCCCGTCGCGCCGAGAGCCGAGCGGCGGGAGCAGCCGCAGACACCGTCAGCGCCCAGCAGCGCGCCGGCGCGGGCTCCGTCAGCCCAGCGGGACGATTCGCGCGCGGTGATCGACTGGCTCCTCAATCCCCGCAACCAGTAGTCACCCGGCCCTTCGCCGAGCGCACGGCGCATCGGTGGCGAGGGGCTCTGGCAGGAGCTCGCGGAGGTTGGTGGCGCTCGTGGCCCTCGCCAGCGCGAGTTCGAGCAACGCCTCCCGGCGCCCAATCCGCCTCCGTCTGATTGGGGCGCCCTCGACGCGAGCGGCGTCGCTCGTCAGCGATTCGAATTTACCGAGGGCCGGTGGGTGAGACTCGCCCGCGATGTACGCGAGCCCGTGGTTATGGCTCCCGATAGTCTTTTGGCCGAGTCGCCGATTCTTCCGGGCGGCCTCTAACGGGTCATCCGTAGCCCCTCGTCCCGAGGATCGTCCCCCACAAAGATTCACTCCCGTCAGCCGTGGGCGCCGCACAGAGCTCGAACTCGGGACAGGACTCGAGCATCCTCGGCGGCGGGAGCGTCGCGGTGGCCCAGGATAGAAGCATCATCACACTGCTGAGCAAGACCAGCCCACCGAGCAGGAATAGGCAGGCGCCGAATAGCTTCGTCATCGAAGGCCACCCGACGCCAACCCATACCATCCGAGACGCCAGACCGACCCGGCCTCGGCGGTGAGTCAGCGACCTCCACACCCGGTCTCTTTGCAGAGTGGAGACTCTTCCCAGCTTTCGAAACCTCGCCTGTCCCCAAAATAGACCCAGCGCCATGTTCAGCCTCGCGAGCACTTATTGTGCCGAGATCGGGCGATCGAAAATTCCAGCAGATGAAGCAACAGCCTCTCGCGACGGTCGGGCATCTCGCCCGAAGCAAGTCTTCGCGATGGGGCATTTTGCGTCTACGCTTGCGCGTGGAAGATGCTTCCCCAGAGTTCAGGAGCATAAATGGGTCGAGCCGGTGCGCACCGACCAGCGCCGAGATCCACGTGCTCGAGCAGGCTGCCAAGCCTGGCCAGCCCTTCGCGGCTCTTCCATAGAGCTGGTCATCATCCAATCGCCGGCGATCAACGCGGTGGCGCCGCTCGGCGACCGGACGGGCGAGTGTCCGGCCCAGGTCAATCTGACCCTCGCCTCCTACTAGGCCGGGAAAATCGTAGCGCCGGAATGATCCCCGGATTTTGCCCACGTGGGCAAAATGATCCGCGCTCGCGACGACAGGCTCAGAACGTGTGGACTTCGACGCCGAGGCGGCGAGCCGCGCTGAGCAATCGCTCGTCGTAGCTCGCCAGACGGACGTGGGCCGAGCCGTTGGTTTCAAGTCGGCTGCTTGAATATGAGTTGTGGACGATCGGTGACGAGGACCGTTTCCCGCTCGCGCCAAGCGCACGTACCCTAAGGTCCTTAGATACGAGCCGCCGATCGAACGCCAACTGTACCGGGCGATCACGGAATTGGAGAAGCTTCAAGCTGCACGGCGGCGCACGTCCAGCCCGGCCAGCGGTCCGACTCAGGCGGCGTAGAGCGCGCAACGTCGGTCGACTCGACCCGTCACCGACAAGACATTTTTACGAAACAAAGCCGCGAGATTGGTCGCGTGACGTGTTGGAGCGCGCAAGCGTGCTCCAGCGAGATCGCGATGCGTTGCGGCGCCCGGGGCCGCGTGCGCGAGCTCGAAGCGCTTCGGGAGCGGCGACGGTACGCGACAACTATGACTATAGCTCCCGCTGGGAGGTGTCGCGTGGGTTTTGCCTATTCTTGGCTGGTGATGGATCCGGCGTTCCCCTGGAAGGCGAATCGCTCAGCCGCCGCGATGTGTCACGCCGAAGGACCACGTAGACTGCGTAGACGCACACGAACAGCCCCAGCGCCAGCAGGGTCGCGTTGCGCGGGAGCCTGACGAGGAGCGTCAAACCCAAGGTGAGCCCGACGAGCGTGAGCGGCACGAGCGCCAGGAGCTCTCGCGTATCCGCTTGCTTGCGCGTATGGAATCCGAGAACGAGTGCCGAGCTGAGGTCGAGGAGCGCGGCCATGGGAGAGCAGCGAAGGTCAGCGGGATCGCCATCGGTCGCTTCTCTTCCTCAGGTGTCAGGCGGTGAGAACGAGCGGGAGCCGGCGTTCTAACACCCGCCCAGAATTGCGCGTCCGCGGCCGAACCATGTGGTTTCATGCCCTACAAAGGCTGATCAAACGAGGCGCCTTAATCGCGTCCGACTTTGCGTATTCTTGGCTGGTGATGGCGAGCTGAGCCATGGTCGAGCACACGACGCAAGTGCAGATACGGT
>ERZ1370068.3401-contig-2511_pt1 | contig 46154 bp, 74 predicted proteins | sample MGYA00561227_ERZ1370068 | MGnify/ENA primary metagenome ERZ1370068 (study PRJEB38410, sample SAMEA6850437) | metagenome | study: Metagenomic assessment of the ecological functions of the soil: analysis of the soil microbiota associated with the... | reverse complement strand
TTGTACTTCGTTCAGTTACGGCGCATTGCTGAGACTTTTGGCGTGGATTTTAATCTGCACGGGCGACCAGCATTCAGTGAATCTTAGGAACGCGCTGCTAACGATGTCGAACGCGGTAGCATGCCTCTGGCATGCTTTCAAACGCCTCATTGGGTGACGTCGACCGATTCTGCAAAGCACGCCTGAGGCGTGCGTACCGCGAGCAGAACAGCTTCGCGCTGGGCGTTTCTGACAACACCTCGCCGGCGATGGTCACGTCAAGCGCCAGCAAAGCCCGAATCGTGTTGCGCGGAGACAGGTGATCCTCATCCGAAGCATCGTCGTCAACGCAGTTATGTTCGAAGGCGCGGGCCAGACGGCGAGGCAACGGCTCCCAGCTTGGGGTCTGATTGATAAATTGCCTCGGCGGCCATTACCCTACTAAATCACAGGCCAGTTCTTCGGCGCGTTGTCCCTGAATTCGCAACCCGGTTCGGATGGCCGCCCGTTTCCCAATGGCGCGAAACAAAAGCCGCAGAGAATCAGGCTGGCCGCTGGCGATGTGAGTCAGTTCATGAGCGAGCACGCTGATCATTGCCTCATCCGAACGCAATCCAGCCAGAAAGATTGTGCCGAATTCGATTGTGCGAGGCTCACGCAGGACCACGGAAGCATTATCCCGCGCGTCGACATCGGGCTTGATCCTTTTGACTGCGTCAACGCGTTGAATTGCCGCGCTGACCCGGGCCCGCGCCGGGGGTGCCATACAGGGCATATTCCTTTGCCAGTTGAACAATGGCATTCGATACGAGCGTGCGTGTCGTAGGCAGTAATGACTCGGCGCGGCGCGCGCCGGCGATCGCGTCAGGGTTGTTGACCGGCAGAGACGGGCGCGCCTGCATCTCGTCGATCGGCGCACTGCCGAGCGGATCGCGAATGCGTTCCGTGCAGGTGACTCCGATCGCCTTTTCAACCAGGCGACGATCTGACTCGGTAAAGGTTTCTCGCTCAGCCGTCGAATGAGCACCCGTGCGTTGTCGAGTTTGCGCTCGTGAAGATGGGATGAAGTGAATCGCAGACGCCACCGTGAGCAGCGGCAGCAAAAACAAGGAGCCGCGCCGCCGCCGAAAGCCGGAGCGCTCGCCGTGTCTCCTGATTTCTGCCCGTCGTCCTCTGGATCATTTATTCCGCCAAACCGGTTTTCGCTTTTCCATGAAAGCGCGAACGCCTTCCTGCGCGTCTTCGGTCCTCATTAGATCGTTCAGATAGAAGCTTTCCAATTTTTCCAGCGCTGAATCCAGGTTTCCTCCGGCTGCGCCCAGTTCCAGAAGCCGCGCGGGTTATCGTCACTGATGACGACGAGAGCTCACGAAGTTTTGCCAGCACGCTGTTGGTCTTTTGTTCGAGGTCGCTGCTGGGAACCACATAGTTGACCAGTCCAAAACGCAGCGCTTCGTTCGCGTCGATCATTTCGCCCAGGAGGATCATCTCCCGCGCCTTCTTTTCACCGACGATCCGCGCCAGCAGAATCGCCGCCACCGGAGGGAAGACTCCCAACTTGATTTCAGGTTGGCCAAACCGCGCTCGGTCGCTGGCGATCGCGATGTCGCAACCGGCAACCAGTTCGCAGCCCCCGCCCAGTGCCGGCCCGTCCACCACCGCAATCACCGGCTTCGAAATCTGTGCCAGCAGGCGAAAAATGTTGTGAAAGGAATCCAGCATCTGGAAGACAGTCTCGGGGACGTGCTCCTCAACTGCGACCCCGGCGCTAAACGCTTTGGTTCCTGCCGCAGCGTCAAAGACGATTGCCACCAGATCGCTATTGGCGCATCGATCGATGGCTTCGCCGACTTCACGCATCATGGCGATGTTGAAGATATTCAACGGCGGGCGCGCCAAAGTAATGCGCGCCACGCGATCCTGAGTACGGAATTCGATATTGGCGAATTCGCTCATTGAGTCGTCGAAATTCTGCTGTCGTCCGGTTCCGTCACGACGGTGGTGCTCAGGTACTTCGCGAAAAACTTTACGTACCGTCGGACGCGGTCCATTTGGTGTCGCGGTTCGGTGAAGCCATGGTTCTCGCGCGGATAGACCACGAATTCGACCGGCACTTTCATCTCTTTCAGAGCCATGTAGAATTCCTGCGCCTGGGCGATAGGCACGCGCGTGTCCACCTGTCCATGCATGATCATGGTCGGCGTCTTCACGTTCTTTACGTACTTCATCGGCGAACGATCCCAGTAGAGATCCGTAGCGTCCCAGGGCGACTTGTCCGAATAGAACCAGCGCAGGTATCTCTGAATGTCGTTCTGCGAGTACATCGAATAGATATTCGTAAGGCCCGCGCCGGGAGAGACGGCCTTGAACCGATCGGTTTGGGTCAGAATCCAGAAAGTCATGTAGCCGCCGTAGGACCAGCCGAACGCGCCGAGTCGATCAGGATCGGCTATGCCCCTGGCGATCATCGTATCGACGCCGGTCATGCAATCTTCGTAATCGCCTTTGCCCCAGGTGTTCTTATTTGCCTGCGCAAAGGCCAGACCTTTCCCCGTCGAGCCGCGAAAATTTGGTTGCAGCACCGCGAATCCATTTGCGGCCAGCACCTGCGCGGTTCCATTAAAGCTGTTCAGCGAAGCGCCGGTTGGTCCGCCATGTGGATTCAGAAGAAACGGGACTTTGGCTGGCGGCTGAATAGCCGACCGGCTTTGTCAGGACGCCTTCGATTGCCATTCCGTCCTTGCTCTTCCACTTCACGACTTCAGATTCAGCCAGAGTGTAGTCCGACAGCCATGCATTTTGATCCGTCAGCGCCCGAGCGATTTGAAATCGGCCGTCGTGACATAGAGTTCAGTCGGACGCTGAGATGACGAAACAGTTCCGCACAATCGTCTTGCCATCGCGACTGATCTCCGCAATGCCGGTCGAACCTCCGCGCTGCGTCAGTTGCTTGACCGCACCGGTAGCGACCAGTCCGCGGCATAGACCTCATTAGCTTCGAGCACGTTGGTGCTGAAGTAGATGGTTTTGCCATCGCGGGACCAGACGGGTGTGCCCACGTTCAAGTCAAACGCCGCGGAAAGTTGTTTAGGAGTTCCACCGCCGGCGGGCAGGAGATATAGGTAAGACGTCGCCACTCCGCTCGCCGGTCCTCCCTGATAAGCAATCCACTCGCCGTTCGGAGACCACCGGGCCGCGTCGCTGGCTCCTTCGTCGCCGACAATTTTCTTCTTTTCACCGCTGGCAACGGTCAGCATCCAAAGCATCACTCAGATCGCCGTCGTCCGCTTTGGGCGTGGGCCGCGTGGTGTAAGTGATGCGGGTTCCATCGGGTGACCATTGCGGATCGCTGACCGTGAAGTTGCCTTCGGTTACTCGCTTCTCTTCTTTCTTTCCGATATCAAACAGCCACAGGTGAGTCATCCGGATATCGCGATCGATGACCATGGTGTCGTCTTTGACTTTTCGACGGTCCTCCTCGTCCTTCGACGGTTGATCGGTGGCGGTCAGCACCAGGTGCTTACCATCCGGCGAAAATCGAAAACCGGTCACGCCACCTTTGTGCGATGTCACGACCCAGGCTTCGCCGCCATCCGCCATCATCATCCAGACCTGCCGCTCGCCATCTTTTTCACGATCGCTGAGAAAGGCGATCATGGTCCCATCGGGCGACCATTCGGGCGCGCTGGAGTTCTTGTCGCCGCGTGTGTACTGGTGCGCCTTGCCGCCGCCCGCCGGCACCACCCAGACCTGAGTCACACCCTTCCACTCTTTGTCTTTCTCCATTCTGGTTTCGCCGACGGTGTAAGCGACGCGGGCACCGTCCGGAGAAATGCGCGGCGCGCCGACCGTATTGATCTTCATCAAATCGACCGCGGTCAACAATTTCTTGCCATTCGCGGCGCGTGGTTCGCGCACGTCAATCTTCTCGGATTTCTTATCATCCGATCGAGCCGGTTGAGCCGGGACAAGAGTCGTGGGCACGAGACTCAGGCACATCATCAGGACGAGGGCCAAACGTTTGGGGTTCATGGTATTTCTCCTTTGGCGAAGGTGTCAGCGGCCCGACCGTCAGGGAGGGCCACTTTAGATCTCAACCTGCCCTGCTTACGCCAGGGCTGTAGAACACAACGCAGGTTAGACCACCTGCGTTACAGCTATTCTTTCAATGTACGGTGGCAAAGTATTGCGGGTCAAAAAGCTTGCTGTCCAGTGTCATGTTGGCTTTCAGCTCAGAATACTCTTCGGTGGTGACAATCTTGCCATCCATCATAAAGATTACTTCCGGAGACATCCATCCGCCGCCCAGCTTCTGATATTTATTGAATTGTGTCTCCTGAGTTTGCGCGCCATCACGGCCGCCTGGTCTGAGCATTCTTACAAAGTAAAGGTTCTTCTGATCGATCCAGAATTGCGGCGAGTGCAAATCGCCCTGCCTGGCGCCGACGACGTAGACCGCGCGGCCCTGCCAGGTGTCCTCGCGAAAGATTGACAGGTCGAACTTGAGCCCTTGAGTTTTTCCAGCACTTCCGCTTGCGGCAAGCGATACATGTCAAAGCCGAGAACCATCAGCGGGTGCACGTATGGCCGGTTGCCATCGACGCTTGCCATTCTTGAAGATATAAATCTGATTGTTGGTGAAGAGAATTCCGTTGCCGTCTTTGAGCGGCGTAAAGTCGATGCGCAACGAGCCTGGCACTGACATCGCTTCGTACCAGATCTCGACTTTCTGATTGCCGTCTTTGTCGATGTTGGTGGTTTTCTGGACGAAGGTGGCCGTTTTGTACCAGGACTTTGCATATTTATTTTGCAGTTCCTGGACAAGCTCTTCAGTGGTGGTGATCTTTTTCGCCAGGGCCGCGGGCGCGAATGAAAGCGTAATGAAGAGAAGGACGATCAGGCGCATTTCAAATCTCCCGGATTACTCCAGCGGTCAAGGTGAGTGACCAATCGTAGCATCCTCGTTTGACTACGTCGAAGCGCTGACTTCGCCGGCGCGCGCCGCTTCTTCGGCTCGCTTGCGCGCCAGGCCGGTCCGCCCGTCATAAAGCCGAAACGCGGGTAAAGCCAGAGTCAAAGACCAGTTCCGACAACGCAGAGGATGCCTCCTGAAACGATCGAGGTGCGAATACTCGACAGGCTGGCAACGATCCCCGACTCGGCGTTTCCGAGCATTGGCCCGGTCGTGTAACTCACAATCTCAATTCCGGCCAGCCGTCCGCGCAAGTGATCCGGAATGGTTTGGTTCCAAATCGTCATGCGAAAGAGGCCGCTAATCATGTCGGCCCCTCCGGCCAGCGCCAGGCACAAGAGTGCCAGCCAAAGGTTCTGCGCGAACCCGAATCCAATGATTGCCAATCCCCAGACCGCGGCCGCAATCGCGACCGCCGTTCCATGCCGGTGCACCTTGACGGCCCAGCCCGAAGTCAGCGAAGCGCACAACGCGCCGATCGCCGGACTGGCATAGAGCAGGCCGACGGACGCGCCGCCAAAACTTTCCGCGATCGCCGGAAACAAAGCCATGGGCATGCCGAAGAACATGGCGTTCAAATCTATCAGATATGTTCCCAGCAATTCCTGACGGCTGCGGGCATAACGCAGTCCGTCCACCACTGAACGAAGGCTCGGGCGATCGGCATCAGGAGGCGGAGGCACGGATTGCATGAGCGACAGTGCGCACACGGAAATGATGAAGGTCGCAAAGTCGACTGAATAGGCGAACGCGGGCCCAACTGAAACGACCAGAATGCCGCCCAGTGCCGGACCGCCAATCATCGCCACGCTGGCGCGCAGGGCTTGCAGCGCGGCTACCGCGGGCATCTGTTCCGAACGAACCAGACGGGGCGTGAGCGAATCAAGCGCCGGTTTATGTAATCCATTGAGAGCCGAGAACAGGGCCGCTGCCGCAAACAGGACCCACACTTGCGGCTGGGCCAGCAGCAGAGTTGGTGATCAGGATCGCCGAGCCGGCTGCCAGAGCGATTTCAGTCAGGCGCACCATGCGACGCCGATCGATGTAGTCGGCCAAAGCCCCGCCGACAAAAGCCATGGAGAAAATGGCGATGAATTCGACGACTCCCAGCATGCCGACCGCGAATGAAGATTTAGTGAGCTGAAACAGCTGCCAGGGGAGGGCGACAAAACTCATCATTGAGCCAAAGAACGAAACTGATTGGCCGATGTAGAGCAGGCGATACTCGCGCGATTCTCGCAAAGGTGCGAGATCGATGGCGAAGACTCGCCAGGAAGTTGTGCCCGGATCTGCTTCTGATATTGGCGGTTGTTCGAGCTGGTGAGCCGTCGGGTCCGGAGTCAGATGAGGTACCGGCGATGTCGGTTGGTCAGGCACGGCTTTCATTCACGATTGAGTTTCAGCCAGGAGACTACGCGGATTCAGTACTGTGATTTCGGGAAAGCGTTTGAAGTCGCTGTCGTTGAAGGTGAGAAGATGCGTGACGCGGTTAACCAGCATCGAGGCGACGAGGTGAGCGTCGTGAGCTTGCTTGCCGATGACTCGGTGACGAACTACAAGCCGTTCCCATTCGGCGAGGATTTCGTCAGTGTCGGGGAGGACCACGAAAAGATTCTTTAGAGCTGCTAACTCTTGTTCCGCTCGATCAACGCTCCATCCCAAGCCATTATTCGCCAAGGGGCGTGTGGCTACCGCCCAAAAGTTCGATCAGATTCTGTGTGAAAATTGAAAGGATCTCTCCGCGATCCCGAAGCGTAAACAATCCGTCCTGAGCAATCTGCTGGGCAACGTGCCCGTCATCAATAGAGCGCAGCAGGACGTTGGTATCTACCGCGAAACTCACAACTGGGCATCTTCTCTTTCGCGATAAATGCTTTCGCGGCTTATCGCTTCATCTGACAATGGTGGGTGTTCAGGTCTCTCGGTGTGAACCCATTCAAGGAATGCCTTTTTCCACTCTTCCGGAGTTGCAGTCAACGCGAAACTCGCTCCGCCATTCGTCGCCTCTTTTTCCAGGACGTTGAGAACATACGTCTTCGACCGACAACCCGCGAGCTTTCGCTTCCGCTGCGATTCGTCTCTTCAACTTCCGGCTTGAGATCAAGGGTGACTGTCATGATGAAATTCTAGCACTGGCGGAGACCATTGTCGCCGCATGTTAATCGAAAATGTCTTCTATCCGTTAAGTTTAAGCGACTTCGGGTCGATATCAGCATGGGAATCTTCACACCTTTTTCGCGCGCGGTCTCTTGCGCTGCTTCATATCCCGCATCGGCATGGCGCGCAACGCCAATGCCCGGATCATTTGTGAGCACACGATTCAGGCGCTTCGCCGCTTCGTCGGTGCCGTCCGCGACTGAAACCTGTCCGGCATGCAAGCTGTAGCCGATACCGACGCCGCCGCCATGATGAAATGAAACCCAGCTGGCGCCGCTGGCGGTATTCAAGAGCGCGTTGAGTATCGGCCAGTCAGCGACGGCATCGGATCCGTCTTTCATCCCTTCGGTTTCACGAAACGGCGACGCAACTGATCCGGTGTCGAGATGATCGCGGCCGATGGCGATGGGCGCTTTCAGATCGCCGCGCTTCACCAGTTCATTAATCGCTTCGCCCATTTCAGCGCGCTCGCCGTAACCGAGCCAGCAGATGCGTGAAGGCAATCCCTGAAACTGAACTCGATCGCGCGAAAGCCGCAGCCAGCGATTCAAGGTCTTGTCATCAGGAAACAGTTCAAGCGCAAGATCATCGGTCCTGCGAATATCTTCAGCTTCGCCGGAAAGCGCGACCCAGCGGAAAGGACCTTTGCCTTCGCAGAAAAGCGGGCGGATGTATTCGGGTACGAACCCGGGAATCTCGAACGCGTCTGTGCATCCGGCGTCGAGGGCCATCTTGCGAATGTTGTTGCCATAATCGAAAGCTACGGCCCCGTTTCGCTTCAGCGCCAACATCGCTTCCACGTGCCGGGCCATCGATTCCATCGAACGCTTCACATAACCGCCCGCATCGATGCGGCGCAATTCAATCGCACCCTCAATAGACAGGCCGGCCGGTATATAGCCATTCAAAGGATCGTGCGCGCTGGTCTGATCCGTGACCGCGTCGATCCTGACCCCACGCCGGACAATCTCGGGAAGCAGCTCCGCACAGTTGCCGACTAAGCCGACGGAAATTGCCCGCTTCTGTTCGCGCGCGTCTTCGCAGATGTCCAGGGCCTCATTGAGAGTTTGGGCCATCCGATCGCAATAGCCCGTGCGCACGCGCCGCTCGATTCGCTCCGGATCCGCTTCGATTCCCAGGAAGACTGCTCCGTTCAGAGTCGCCGCCAGAGGTTGCGCGCCACCCATGCCACCCAATCCGCCTGACAGCAGCAGCTTGCCACTCAGGTCACCGCCAAAATGGCGATCAGCCATCGAAGCAAAGGTTTCGAACGTGCCCTGGACGATGCCCTGGGTGCCGATGTAGATCCAGCTGCCCGCAGTCATCTGGCCGTACATCATCAAACCCTTGCGCTCGAGTTCATGAAAGTGATCCCAGTTGGCCCACGCCCCAACCAGATTCGAATTAGCGATCAACACTCGCGGCGCATATTCATGAGTGCGAAAGATGCCAACCGGCTTGCCGGATTGAATCAGCAACGTCTCGTCATTTTCCAGGCTCTTAAGCGAGCGCACAATTGCGTCGTACGATTCCCAATTGCGCGCGGCCTTGCCGGCGCCGCCATAGACGATCAGCTCGTCCGGTTTTTCCGCTACCGCCGGATCGAGATTGTTCATCAGGCAGCGCAAGGCGGCCTCCTGGTGCCAGCCCTTACAGTTGAGTTGGGCGCCGCGCGGCGCGTGAATGTTTCTCGCAGACATGGGCGATTAGATTAATGAGAGAAAGGTCGACACGCAAGGAACTGTTTGCCGTCGCCCGCGTGCGAGTTAGAATGAAGCTGAACGGTCGAGAAAGGAATTTTGAAAACTATGCGCCGCGCCGGTATTTCCGCGAACAGGTCCGCCAGTTTTGTAACCTTCATCTTAGCATGGCTTTTGTTGTGTCAACCGGCCGTCAATTTGTCATCTGCGGCCTCGGCCAGTCCTTTGAATAAGCCGGCGCGGCTGACCCCGGACCAGCGCGTCGCGCACGTGCTTTCACGTCTCACATTCGGCGCCCGGCCGGGAGACTTTGAGCGCGTCAAGACGATGAGCGTTGAAGCTTTCATCAATCAACAGCTCGATCCGGAGTCGATTGACACCAGCGCCTTGTCGGCAAAACTCAGAAGATTGCCGACGCTGAACATGGCAACGCCGGTGATCATCGAACAGTACACGCCACCGAAACCAGTCGCATCCCCTTCGCCGGTAGTCGCCAAAGGTCCTGAGAACCCGTTAGCTCAGACGCCTAATCTGAGCAATCCACCGACGGAAGCGGGCAGGATGCCGCCCGCTCAGAACGCAATGCCAAACGAAAAGCAGATGCCCGGCGAAATGCAGACAGACGCCAGGAAGCCGGCGACCGGCAGCGTGGCGCCGGCAAATGAACAAACAACTGCAGGCGGGACGCCTGCGCTCCAGTCACCTAAGCCAACTCCGCCACCAAAGAATCCGCAGATGGTCGTGACGGAACTGCAGCGCGCGAAACTCTTGCGCGCAGTTTACAGCGAGCAGCAGCTCTATGAAGTGTTGGTTGATTTTTGGGAGAATCATTTCAGCATCTTTGCCAATAAAGATGATGACCGGTATCTGCTCACCAGTTTTGATCGCGAAACGATTCGTCCTTTCGCCATGGGCCGATTTCGCGACTTGCTCGGAGCCACCGCGCATTCGCCGGCCATGCTTTTCTATCTCGACAACTGGCGCTCGAGCGTGCCGCGTCCCTATCCCGCCAGGGAGACAAGCCCGCCGGTATCGACGGAGGCTTCAATGAAAACTACGCGCGCGAGTTGCTGGAGTTGCACACGCTCGGCGTCGATGGTGGTTACACGCAGAAGGATGTTCAGGAGGTAGCCCGTTGCTTTTCAGGCTGGACCATTCAAAAGCCAAACGAGCAGGGATTATTCCTTTATCGTCCCGGGTTGCACGATGATGGCGAGAAAGTTGTTCTGGGCCGCAAGATTCTTCCCGGCGGTGGCATTGCGGACGGCGAACGAGTGCTCGATATCCTGGCGGCTCATCCATCAACGGCGCGCTTTATCGCCACGAAACTTGCGCGGCGCTTTATCAGTGATGATCCGCCGCCCGCGGTAATCGAAAGGGCGCGGCCGTTTTTCTCAAGACAGATGGATCGATTCGGGAAACTTTGCGCGCGATTGTGACTTCGCCGGAATTCTTTTCTGCGACAGCTTACCGTGCCAAGGTGCGCTCGCCCTTTGAGTACGTAGCCGCGGCCATGCGGGCGTTGAATGCCGATACCGATGGCGACCGTCCCGTGCTTGATGTGATTGGGCGCATGGGCCAACCGCTGTTTGGGCGGATCACGCCTGATGGTTATCCGGATCGAGCGGACGTTTGGCTTTCAAGCGGAACGATGGTGGCGCGATTTAATTTTGCCAGCGCCCTGGCGATGAACCGGCTGAAGGGAACGAGGATCAATGCCGATTCATTGCTGGCTGGTGTCGATCAAGCTAATAGAAATATGGTGGCTGAGAAACTCACGCGTTTGACTGTTTCCGGCGAGGTCGCCAGCAGCACGCGGCAAGTGCTCGATAAAGTTCTGCAAACAGGTTCCGCGGCAGGTCCCGCTGCGTCAACTCCGAACGTGTCAGTTGGCTACGACGCCAGGGCGCAAGCGCCTCCCGTTCAGCCGGTGACTTACGTTTCCGAATTGATCACTCTGCTGATTGGCTCGCCTGAATTTCAAAAGCGATAGTTATCCACAGATTACGCAGATTACAGAGATTGAAAAGAAAAATAGAGCCGCCACGAAAAGGCACAAAAGGCGAAAAAGGAAATGATTGGGGAAGTACGTGTGGACCGATCACAAGCGACTTCCTTTTTCTACTTTTGTGCCTTCTGGTGGGAGAAGTTTTCGTTCTGTGTAATCTGCGTAATCTGTGGATTGCTCCTGCGGAAACGGAACCAGCGGTTACCGTAACAGTAGACACCAACTCACCCGTGAATCGTTTCAGGCCTTCCGAGGCGCTCGGGGCGGGAGTTGACGGCCACGAACTCGGAGAAGTGCTGCCGCAACTGTCGCCGGCGAACATAGCGGCCATGCGCTCGGCAGGACTGAAGCCGCTGACCTACCGCCTGCGCACTGAACTTGCGGGCGAAGCCTGGCATTGGAACCCGAAGGGAACGTGGAGTGACGCCTGCGCACCGTCAGGGATACTGGACTTCAGACAGCACGCCGGCGGCGGCCAATAAAACTTTCCTATGGTTATCGCTTGCCCCGGCGAGGAAACACAATCGATCAGGCAAACGATGATGGATACTCGCGCATCGACGACGGCGACCTCAGAACATTCTGGAAGAGTAATCCATATCTTGATGAACATTTCACCGGAGAGAAAAATTCGCTTCACCCTCAATGGCTGATGATCGACCTGGGTGAGATCGAAACCGGTTAACGCGATCAGGATTTTGTGGGCCGCACCGTTCGCGACAAAATTTTCGGTGCAGTATGGCGACTTTGTCGGACCGGAGGATTTGTCCCAGCGCGCTGCCGACGGACTGGCACACATTTCCTCAGGGCGACATTCAGACAAACGCGGGCGGAGTGAACTTCCTCCAGCTGTCAGAACGACCCGCTGCCAGTCAGATACATTCGACTGCGCCTGGATGAAAGTAGTGGCAGAGGCCGGCGAACCTCGAAGGACATTCGCGACAGTCTGGGCTTTGCGATTCGCGAAATTTATCTGGGCGCCACCGATCGCAACGGTAAATTTCAGGATGCGATGCATCACGCCGCCAACCGTCAGGGGCAAACCACAATCTACGTGTCCTCTACGGACCCGTGGCATCGGGCTATCGACCGCGACGAAAATACCGAACAACCCGGTTTTGATTTCATTTTCAGCAGTGGCCTGACAAACGGACTGCCCGTGCTCGTGCCGGCCCCGATCCTGTACGACACACCGGAGAATGCCGCCGCTGAAATTCGATATCTTAAAGGCGCGGGGCTATCTGATCAATCGAGTCGAATTGGGAGAAGAACCCGACGGCCAATTCATCGACGCCGAGCACTACGCCCAATTGTATTTGCAGTTTGTTGATGTATTGCGGCGCGCAAATCCGAATGTGCAGTTTGGCGGTCCGAGCCTGCAGGACATCGAACAGACGCAAGTGCCCGGTCGCATTGAATTCGGCAAGGGCGGCTGGTTAGGACGGTTTCTGCAATATCTTAAAAGCCACGATCGCTTGCGTGATTTTTCCTTCTTCTCGTTTGAATGGTATCCGTTCGGTGATGACTGCGGCCGGCCTGGCGCACAGCTACAGGACGCGCCGGTGATGCTCACCGATGGCCTGGACGAGTTGCAGGAAGGCGGATTGCCGCACGACATTCCCTGGCTAATTACCGAGTATGGTTATTCGGCGTTTGGCGCGCGCGCTGAGCTTGATTTGGAAGGAGCGCTGGTAAACGCGGACAGCGTGGCCCGGTTTCTCACGTTGGGTGGCGATACGGCTTACCTGTACGGCTACGAAGCCAGTCAGGCAATCAAAGAAACGGATTGCTCGGCCGGGAACAACATGATGTTCTTTCTGCGAAGAGAGCGGCCGGACAGGAACGCCGGCGGCAACGTACTGGGGCGCGCGTATGCTGGCGCAGGAGTGGGTCAAGCCGGGCGATGGAATGCACGATCTTTATCCGGCGGCCTCGGACTTGAAAAATTCTCAGGACCAACAGGTTGTTACCGCTTATGCGTTGCATCGTCCCGACGGTCTTTGGTCGGTGATGCTGATTAATAAGGATCCGAATGAGGCACATGATGTGAAGATCATTTTCCAGAACCGATCGGGCGCCAAAGCGAGCTTTGTTTCGTCGATCGAGGTCGTCCAATTTTCGGATGCGCAGTACCAGCTAAGCGCTGATCGCGATCAGCCCCAACCGATCAAATCCAATCCGCCCGCGCGATTCAATCCCGGGCCGCCGGCGGACGCGATAAGTTTGCCGGCTTATTCTTTAACGGTTATTCGCGGACGAATTTAGCGGGTACGCACGCCTCGGCGTGCTGCCCCGGGCGTTGACATCTCAGAGACCGGGGCGTAAGTTGCCCTTAACTTCCCATTCGATCATGAGGGGGCCTCTATGTTTCAAAGCTTCTGTTTCTCGTGTCGATCAATCACAAAAATACTGAGTCTGCTTTTGTTTTTAGGAGTCTTTGGAATCGGCACCGCCCGCTCTCAGGGAGGCGTCCGACGCGCGTCCGGTGCTCGAGGTTGAGGGAAACAAAGTTTTCTCTAAACAGGAATTGCTCGACGTCGCTAATACGTGTCTTGACCGGAATACTGAAGCGGGAAAGCCGTTTGAAACCGCACGTCTCGACTATTGCCTCTACCAACTCACTGATCATATGAGGGCGAAGGGTTATCTTCAGGCCAGGCTTGGCAAAACGCTGTATAACCAAACCGAGGGTGTTTCGAAGGCCACCATTCCAGTCGAGGAAGGCCCGCTTTATCGCGTTGGTGAAATCAAAATAGAGAACACCAAACTATTTTCTCCAGCTCAAATCCAGGACCTTATAGGCCTAAGACCCGGTGACATCGCCGACGGAGCAAAACTCGGTACCGCGCTTTACGAGCGTGCGAAAGAAGCTTACGGCAACTTTGGATACATCCAGTACACGGCCGAAATCACTCCTACCTTTCGGGTGAAAGAGGGGCCGATGAGGGCGTTGCAGATTTCGTAATCCTGATTAACGAAGGCCAGCAATTCAAAATTCGTTCAATCAAGTTCGCCGGGGGCGATAACAAGACGAACGAGTTGTTGCGCCGGGAACTAATGGTGCGCGATGGCGACGTCTATAACTCTGACCTGTTGGCAAAGAGCATTACCCGAATGAACAATACCGGCTTGTACGATCGGATTGATGCGAACAAAGACGTGGACTTTCAAACAAATGAAAAAGCGGCGTCCATAGATTTAACCATCAAGCTGCGAAAGAGAACTGCATCTGCGGAAAGTCAGGATTAGGGTCAGAGCAACCTTGCCTCAAAAGACTGAAAAGCGGCGCCCATCTCATTCACACTGGGCTTTAGCCCGGTGACCCCAAAGCCGTGAACATTCAAAACCGTTTCAACGGTTTCTCGGCTGGCTGTTGACGTAACTCCTTAGGGTTCAACCACTCAGTGATCTTTCAAGAGGCAAACCGTTAAAACGGTTTCGCGCATCTTTTCGGTCGCTCATCACCGGGCTAAAGCCCGGTGTGAATGAGAGAGGAAAACTATTCGAGTTTTGAGGCAAAGTCGCTCACAACAGATCGTCAAACTCACCATCCCGGATCGCCCTCGCAATAGCTTCGATTTCCCCGGACATCGCCCGATCTGCATTGAGGCGGCCGACGTGGCGCCGGACAACGTCAAAGGCGCGCTTCACACCTCGGCCCGGTTGCAGTGGCGCGCGGTATTCCAATCCTTCAGCAGCAGTAATCAACTCGATGGCCGTGACCATCTCTGCGAGATCGACAATCGAGCGCAGCTTAATCGCCGCGGTCATACCCATCGAAACGTGATCTTCCTTGCCGCCGTCGGTGGGCACATTGTCGATACTGGCGGGGTGGGCGAGCACCTTCGCTTCGTTCAGCAGCGAAGCCGCCACGATCTGCATCATCATGAAACCCGAAGCGACGCCCGCCTGTGAGGTTAAAAACGCCGGCAGGTTTTCATTCGCATCAGGATTGACCAGTCTGTCGATGCGCCGCTCTGAGATGCTGATCAGGTCAGTCATGCCGATTGCCGCGTAGTCAAATGCCAGCGCCAGAGGTGCTCCGTGAAAATTGCCGCCGGAGAAAACGTCTCCGGTTTCGACAAACACCAGCGGATTGTCAGTAGCGCTGCCGGTTTCGATCTCGACAATCTCGCGCGCGTGCGCCAGCACACCGCGCACGGTGCCATGAACCTGCGGCATGCAGCGCAGCGAGTAAGCGTCCTGCACACGCGGATCGTTTTCCAAATGTGAGTCACGAATCTGACTATCCTGCAGGAGTTCGCGCAGGTGAGCGGCGACTTCGATCTGTCCGGGATGCGGCCGGGCGGCGTGAATGCGCTCGTCGAAAGCGACCGGCGTTCCTTTTAGCGCTTCCAGGGCCATGGCGCCGGCCACATCTGCGAGTCGCACAACTCTCTCAGCGCGATAAAGCACGAGAGATCCCACGGCCGCCATGGCTTGCGTGCCGTTGAGCAGGGCGATGCCCTCCTTGGCTTCAAGTTGTAGCGGTTCGATTCCGGCTCGACTTAAAGCGTCGGCGCTCGGCATTCGCACGCCAAGATAAAACGCCTCGCCTTCGCCGATTACCGTCAAAGCGAGGTGGGCCAGTGGGGCGAGGTCCCCGCTCGCTCCGACGGACCCTTTTTCCGGGATAACCGGCGTCACGCCCCGCTCAAGCATCGCCAGCAAGGTCTCAATCACCACCGTTCGACAGCCACTGTAGCCGAGCGCCAGCACATTCGCGCGCAGCAGCAGCATGGCGCGCGCTTCCTCGGTCGAGAGTGGTGTGCCCAGCCCGCACGAATGACTGCGGACCAGGTTGAGTTGCAGTTCGCGAAGTTGTGAGAGTTCGATCCGAACATCGGACAATTTGCCGAAGCCCGTGTTGACGCCGTAGACAGTGCGGCCTTCGGCAATGATGGCTTCGACGACTTTGCGCGATTCGGTTACGCGCTCTTGAGACGAGCGCGCCAGGGTGACTTTTCCTGGCCGCGGGCTACCGCGACCACTTGCGCGAGCGACAGTCTTTGGCCGTCAAGTTCAATCATGAATTAAGCGGTAGGTCCAGGTTCGTCCGCGGAGCTGACGATTGAAAATAGCCCGGCACTTTTGAGGGCGTGTCAGAACCGCGAGCGGTAGCGACCGGATCAGGAAGTCTCCTCGAATGAAAAACGAAACCTCGCGGAAAGGATTACAGCTAACCGGGCCGAGATGAATTTCTCGGCTCTTCCTGATCCGGTCGCTACCGCTCGCGGTTCTGACACACCCTCTAAAGTGCCGGGCTACTTCCGATCGCCGGCTGCGCCGGCTTTTGCGAGCATCTTCAGAGGCTCACTTAACTATGCGTTCGGCGGTTTCAGTCGAATGAATTCGTCGATCCGGTGTCTCAGAAACGTGAATCCGTCGATCCGGTGTTTGGGTGACGTCGATCTTCCGGTATTCGCCGGAGGTGGCACCCCTGAGCCTTTGCCGGGCGCGCTTCGCTCGCCGCACCGTCGCCCTGGTCCCGGATGAAGCTGCGCGGCCCCAGCTCGTAACCACGCGCAACGGATGCAACGAGAATTGATGTCGGGGCAAGACTTCGCCGGTAGCTTCGCGCAGCCGAATCGTACTGAGAGCGAATACAAGCAGTGTGGCGTTGAACACAAATCCCACGGTGAACACAACCCAACCTGATACCAGACCAACCTGCGCACGCGAGAGAAACTCTTCGAAGGTGTGCGCCGGATCCGGATACAGGTAAACCTTGAGGTTCCAACTGAGCGCCAGCAGCGCGAAGAGCCAGATGTAGTTTCGTCGCAACCGCCGGCCAATCGCCTCCCAGACACTGATCGTAAAATGCGGAGTTAAGAGGTCAGAAGCCAGGTGCGAAGCCCACTCTTTGTCGGCAGGCACAGATTCAGGGGCCAGCATGCGCGCGAGATAACCGGTTTCCATCACCCGAACCCGGCTCGACCAGATTTCATAATAACGATAGCGTCGCGCTTCCATGATCAGAAACACGGCCACCAGGATGGAATCCACCGGAATCACGAAGTGCGGCGTGTTCGGAGAGCTGAACGCAAACGACAGCATGGCGCCGGCGCTCAACACGGCCCAATTGGTGGTTGTGTCCAGGCGGTTTTCGCCAGGTATTCGATCGCTGTATCTCGCCCCGGTAGAAATGGGCCATGGCAGTATTGAATTCCGACGGCGAAAGCTTCCGCATCGGATCTGTGCTTGACTGCTTCTCAGGAATGACCGTCTCGTGAAGGGGGCCGGAAGATAAGGGACGCAACCGGCCGGTTTGGCGATCGGGGGTTACTGAACTGTCACGATGAGGAGTAGCCGCCGGGCGTCGCACGCGAGACGTGATCTGAGATTCATGAATGCTTTCGCTGCGTAGTTGGCCGGTATCGTGGGTTGAATCAGTGTTAATTGCCATGACGAGCAGTTTCAGAAACGAGCGGTGGGATCGACTCGCAAAAGCGAAGCGAGATAATACCATGGATTCGACGCGGAATTATGTGCGGTTTGGATCTGATCTCTTCTCAACAGCACTGATTAGGATGGTAGTGGTACAGTTTGCCTCCTCTCCTTTGGGAGAGGCCGTAGTAGGCGGCAGGCTCGGAATCTTCACCGGGCTTCTAGCCCGTCATCGAGACGAGCCACCAGCCAATTCTTCAACGCCGTTGATGCTGCGAAGAATTCCTCAACGGATTACAGGCTGAAGCCTGCCGCAAAGTGGTGGTTGCAGGTTGCGCTCAGGCCCTCTCCCAAATGGAGAGGGAGTCAAGCCATTACTATTAAGATAGCTTCCTTGACAGTGATTTTTGCGAAACCTATAGTCTGAGTTTCGTTATTTGAAGAAGATGAGTGCCGTGCAGAACGCGCCAGAAGAGCACGAACGCTGGATGCGCGAGGCCTTGCGGGCTGCGCAAGAGGCCCAGACGCGCGCGGAAGTGCCCATCGGAAGCTGCGTCGTCGCCGACGGTCAGTTGGTGGCGATTGCCGGCAATCGAACACGCACCGACTGCGATCCCACCGCCCACGCTGAGATCGTCGCGCTGCGCGAGGCGGCGGCAAAATCGGAAATTACCGTCTGGCTGGCGCGGTTGTTTATTCAACCATTGAACCCTGTGCGATGTGTGCCGGCGCTTTGATTCAGGCGCGCGTTCCGTTGCTGGTCTATGGCGCGACGGATGAGAAGGCAGGCGCCGTCGAATCTCATTTTCAGATTTGCAGTTCACCTCAACTGAACCATCGCGTGACCGTGATTAAGGGAGTGCTGGAGCCCGAGTGCCGCGCGTTGATGCAGGGGTTTTTAGAAGCCGGAGGTCGGAAGTCTGAGGTCAGAAGATCAGAGATCAGAGATCAGAAGTCAGGATGAGGGTTCAGATCTGACCTCCGATCTCTGACCTCTGACCTCAGGGTTTCGCGGAGAGGTCGCATAGTGGATTAGTGCACCGGTCTCGAAAACCGGAGTGGGTTAACGCCCACCGTGGGTTCGAATCCCACCCTCTCCGCCATAAACTTTGCGGGGCTGATGCGATGAAATTCATCTTTCTTTTCGTCAAGCTGCCCGAGCCCGACATTCAGACTCAACAATCACTGGGAGCGGAATGGCTGGCTTCGCTGGCAGAGGGCGTCGTTGATTCAGGTGCTCCGTTTGAAGAGGATGCCAAGCTGGTGACCAAGAGATGCGGCGCGCGACTTTGTTCACGACGACATTCAGTACGGTGGCTACATGATCGTTAACGCCGCCTCCCTTGATGAAGCGGCAGCAGATCGCTCAGGGTTCTCCCCACGCTCGTCTCGGGGGAGGATCATGGTTCGGCCGGTAGTTGGTTCTTAGACTTGGAGAGGTGCAAGAGTGGTTGAATTGGCAGCACTGGAAATGCTGTGAACGGGGAACCGTTCCGTGGGTTCGAATCCCACCCTCTCCGCCATAACATTGCTGATTGCCAATTGCCGATTGCCGATTGGTAATAATCGGAACTTAAGCGCTTATTCCGAAAATCAATTGGCAATCATCAATCGGAAATCGGCAATTCCGAGGGCGGTGTAAATGAAATCAAAGCTGATGCGACAAGTCGTTCTTGGCGGTTCTGGTAGCCATCGCTGTACCAACCTTTTGTCACAGTCGAAGCTCAAAGCGCAAGCCCGCAAAGCACCCATCCGTTTGCGGCAATCCCAACGTGACTTGTACTTCTGAAATACAGTTTGAGCCCTACGACGCTGCCATTTCGCTTCCCTCAAGGTGGGGTGATTTACGATACCGAATTGTTCTACGCGGTTATCTTGCGCAGCGTGCCTTCTCCCGCAGATAGCTGCGATAACTTTATTCCCGAACCGGAGCGGCTGGCAGCGCAAATCCTGTTTACCAACAACAAGGTTTTCACCTCCCGGTGTGCCGAGCCGGGACGAGTGTCTCTATACGAACACCAATCCGAAAGCGCAGTTCATGGCGGTTTACGCAGGATTGACATTGGCAGAAGCAAACCGCATGCTGGCTAACGTTCAAGCCTCCAAAATTCCCCGGCGCCTCCATTCGCCGCATGCGTGCGGTAATCAACGGCACATAAACCGTTCCCCACAGGAGAGAAAATGGAAGACGATAAACTGGCGCTCGAAGAAGCGCGCCGGCGCAGCAGCATGGCTCGGTGAAATCTCAGGTCGAGGGAGAGGTGCAGGCGGAGATTGCTGAGCACGCCGCTGAAACCGCAGCCGCGCGAAGACGCTCGCGTGCAACAGGTGGCTGAGCGAATTTCGCGCCAAAGCCGTCGATGAAGTTGTGCAAAGCGAGCGTGAGGTCGAACGCGCCCGCGGCGTCGCCCGCATTTCGCAAATCGTCGACTATATTTTCTTTGTGCTCTACGCGCTGCTGGGATTGCGTTTTCTACTGGCTTTGCTGGCGGCGCGCAGCAGCGCCGGATTTGTTCGTTTCATCGTGGCGGTAACTGATCCGTTCTATCGCCCGTTTCGCGGTATCGTGGCCAGTCCCACGACCGATGGCGGTCACACGTTAATGCTGCCGCTGGTAATTGCGATTATCGTTTACCTGCTGCTGCATCTGGCCATTAATGGAGTGCTGCGAATCATTGCTCATCGCAAGACTGCCGTTTGATTGAGTCAGTACCGGGAGCGTTAGCGACCGGGTTGTCGGATACGCACGCTCTGGCGTGCTTGCGTTGACTTTGAATCGTCTCTTGAATAGCACGCCAGAGGCGTGCGTACCGCCCGGTCGCTATCGCTCCCGTGTACTAACCTCAAATCGACAATAGGCCAGTCGGAAATCTACAATGGCTCCATCAGACTTCGGGCTCCGCACAACGCAGGCTCGGTGAACCCCGCCAGGCCGGGAACGGAGCAACGGTAGCCAGAGCCGCGTGTGTTGCGGTCAAGTCCGGAGTCTGACTTTCTTTTCGCAATTCTCTCCCGATTCCGGAACGCATTTCGACGAAAAAGGAGAATCCGCAAATGAAAAGAATCTTCGCAGCTTCAATCTTGGTCGCTGTTTCTTCGTTCATCGCTTTCGGCCAGACAGCGTCGCGCGCTGAGGTGTTGAGCGAAATGGAAACGAAACGAGCGGAGCTGGCTAAGCTGGAGACACAGTTTCTGTCGCCATCAGCGGAAGACCGCGCAGCGTATGCCGAATTTCTCGCACAACCTAACACTGGTTTGATCAGACTCCTGCCCCGAGAGAAGTTTGATACGACCCCAAGCAAATTAGGGCTGACCATTCGTGGCGGCGGCGCCTACTATTCGTTTGTCCGTTTGACACATGAATATGGGTACGGTTCGGACATCGAACTGTCTTTCGGACATTTGTCGGTGGGGTTTGCCGGCGCCGATTACGGAATGCTGATCAAACTCGAGGGTGCGCGACTGGAAGATGTCTCAAATGAGCTTCCGGGCGTCGCGTTCCTGGCTAAGTATAGTGCGGTGACTACTGAGCCGGAGGCACGAATTGAACAACGCAGGTTTGGAACGGGAACGGTGATCGACGGTGCGACTTATAAAGAACGAGTGCCGGTTGAGGTAGGCGCGACTTCACGTTCTGCGTTCCATCGACTTTGATACGTCTGACGTGCTCGTTGCTTTTAGAGTTGTTCGTCAGGACACGGACGGCAGTCTGATCATCGCCTGGAGGATGTTAGAGAAATATCCGACGCCAAGGCTGGCGCGGAACAACCAGGTCGCAAACTAAAGAGGAAAGCCTTTGCTGCCGGTTGTCAGCTGGCGGGCACTCTTTGGCGCTTAGCTTGAATGTTTTCGGAGTCCGGAGATGAAAAGGATCGTCGCAGCTGCATTTCTTGATTGCCGTGTCTTCACTAATAGCTTTCGGCCAGATGGCGGGCTGTGCCGAATGTCTGAAAGATCCGAGAGAAGAAAAGTTGGGCCCGCCAAAAGATCCCTGGCGGTTAGAAGATCTACGAGATCAAAAGAAAGTCGGGTCGAGGTGAGATACTACGAGGCTCGCCTCGTCAAAAAGGACCAGTTAGCACCTTCGGCACAAGATCTGGCTGGACCACGAGGGCGTTTCTCAAACAGAGCAACACCGGACTGATGAGGTTGTTGCCGTCGCAGAACTGGCAATGAGAAGATCGTTTTTGGTGGCGGCTCATATTATTCTTTTCACTTCTCATCGCACGATGCCGGGTCGGGGCTCTGACCTTTTCCTTATGAGGCCCGTTCTGAGGCCCTTGGTCGTCAGGTACGGTGATGTTCCGGATGAAGTGTTCGAAGGCAGCCTTGACCTGTTCATGGTGGGCGGTTATGGAATGTTAACTAACCTGGGTGAGGTGCCGCTCGATGAGATTACCCTGCAGGATCGACGCGCACGCTATCTGGCCGAATATGAACCGGCAGTTTCAGAGAGTAAGGCGCGTTGCGAGTCCCGCCGGTTCAGACAAGGCGAAACAATCGATGGGCATTTATATAAGACGAGTCTTCCGATCCAGGTCGGCGCTACCTATCTCGTTCGTTCAATCAATTACGGCACGTCCGACGTGCTGGTGGCACTCGCGTGGCGCGGCGGGATGATGTCGGGAGCGCTATCATTGCGCTGGAAATTGCTGAAAGACGTTCGAGCCCCGACGCCTCAAAGGAATTGGCGCTAAAGACAACTGCAAGTGATCGGATGGTAACTATTCATAAATGTCTTACCAGGTAATCGCCCGCAAGTGGCGTCCACAAAATTCGAAGACGTGACGGGTCAGGAAGTCCTGACCCGCACTTTGCAAAACGCGATCGCCCACGATCGTCTGCATCACGCTTACCTTTTTCCGGCGCCCGCGGCGTGGGCAAGACAACGACGGCGCAGCTTGGTGGCCAAGGCGCTGAACTGTCACAAGTCCGATAAGCCCACGGCCACACCTGTGCGCGGTGAATGACGAAACTGCCTGCCCTTCGTGTCGAGAGATCGCCGAAGGCCGTTCGATGGACGTGCTGGAAATCGACGCGGCTTCGAACACCGGCGTGGGCGACGTGCGTGATGTGATCATCACCGGCATAAACATCAACCCGGCGCGCGATCGTTATAAGGTCTTCATCATTGACGAAGTCCACATGCTTTCAACTTCGGCGTTCAATGCGCTGCTGAAAACGGTTGAAGAGCCGCCGCCGCGCGTCGTCTTTATCATGGCGACTACGGACGAGCACAAAGTCCCCGAGACGATCACTTCGCGCTGCCAGCTCTTTGAATTTCGCACGATTGCGACCGCGAAGATTGCCGAACGACTGAAGGAAATTGCGAAAGCGGAAAAGATTTCGATTGCCGAGGAGGCAATTCGCGAGATCGCCCGCGCCGGCGATGGCTCGATGCGCGATGCCCAATCCGCTTTCGATCAGGTGATTAGCTTTGCCGGCGAGAAGATCAAACCTGAGGATGTCGAGAAGGCCCTGGGCATCGCCGGCGCTGACGTCCTGGCGCGCGTCGGTCAGCGGCATCGCTGAAAACAAACCGGCTGAAGCTTTGGCCATCGTCGATGATTTGGTCATGCGCGGGCACAACCTGCGCAACTTTTGTCGCGACGTCCTGGGCCACCTGCGCGACCTGCTGGTGGTCAAAGTATCAGGCGATCCAAAGCTGTTGGATCTCTTCCGCGCTGAGCGACGCGCTGCAACAACAGTCAGCGCTGTTTTCACAATCTGATCTGGTGCGGTTCTTTCATTCGCTGGCTGAGACGGAAGCCAGCCTCAAGGACGCCGCCAACCCGCGCTATCAGGTCGAAGTCGGTTTGGTGAAACTGATGGAGATGCGGCGTCTCGCTCCGCTGAGCGATTTGGTGGCCCGCATTGCTGAACTGGAAAGCGCTCTGCGCACAGGAGGCCGCCGGCGGAGAGAAAGAACCCTCAGAGCGCACCGAGCGGATCGTCGCATAGCAGCGCTCGGACAGCTTCCGCCGGCAGTTCCGGTAAGAGCGCCAGTGCGCCAGGAGGCCGTGACGTGCGAGCAGCAACGCGGCGGCTGGACAGTTACGAACCATCGAGTGCCGAGATTGCCGGCGCGTCACCCGCTCCAGCAGGCTCGTTAAAGGATCAAATCAAAGCCGAGTTGGAGAAGAAGAAGAAGAAAATGCTGATTGCCGCGATCGCTGCGGCGCCGCGGATCGAACTTGAAGGTGACGACCTGGTGATTGAGTTTTCCGCTGACGATAGGCATTTGGCAAAGCCTGACACCGCCAAAATTTTGCGCGAAGTTTCCGCGGAGATTTGCGGCCGCAGTGTCGGAATTCGATTCGCAACTGGAAACGGCGGTGACGACGCGCCCGTTTCGCCGGAAGAAGAGCAGCGGCGATCGAAACAGAAAGCGCGCCAGGCGGCAGCCGAAAATCCCCGGGTGCAACAAGTTCTGCGCGCGTTCGGCGGCGAAATTGTTGATGTTAAGTTCAGTCAGTAAGTTCTCACTTAAAAACTAAATAACCCCTGAGAGAGAAACTGTGGACGCGACTACTTTCCACTACGAAACCGTTGCGCTCGAGCAACGCTATAAATCCGGCGCCCGTTGGTTCTTCTGGATCGCCGGCCTCTCGGTTTGTAACCTCGCTCATTTCATTATGGGGTGGCGGTTACGCTTTCTTCCTAAGCTTGGGAACGACCCAGGTGATTGATGGATTCGCGAAAGGCCTGGCAACCGAATTAGGCGATTCAGTCCGGATAGTCGGTTTGGTTCTGGATATTTTTGTGGCCGGAATGTGTGCCCTGATTGGCTGGTTTGCTCTGAAGCGACAGCTGTGGGCATTCGTCGTCGGCCTGGCCCTGTTTGCCGTGGACGCTCTTGATCCTGCTGGCCTTCCAGGTTTGGATCAGTTTCATCTTTCACGCGCTGGTGATCTTTGGATCTTTCGAGGATATCAAGCTGCTCGCAGTCTGGTGGCGCTGGAAGGCGAGATTCAGGCCGCAGCTCCGCCGGCTCCTCCGACTTTCGATCAAACCAACGAAGGCGCCGATGTAGCGCGCGCGACTTAAGGCTCAGCACAGCTGACGCCAGCTGCGGAGCAGCGATCAGAGTTAAGCCCAGGGCGAGGCTTTGCGAGCCTTGGGTACGAACCATCTAAAGTGATCGAGCCCCGAAGGGGCGACTGCGATCACGAGTAATCAGCGCGACGTTCATTCTCTGTCGCCGCTCCGCGGCTCTCCAATCTAACTGACCATTACCCAAGGCTCGCAAAGCCTCACCTTGGGCTTAACTCTGATCGCTGCTCCGCAGCTTGTTGAATGTTGATTAAAGACAATCGGGGAAGCCTTACAGTTTACGCACCTTCCGGTGTCTCGCGAGGAGCGGGTTTCTTGTCTCCAGGTTCCGCGCAACTCGCAAAAACGCCTTGGCCGCGTGCGACAGCGTCGCGCCCTTCCGATAAATCAGGTGCAGACGCCGCTCGAGTCTCATCTCGCGCACAGTCAATTCCAACCAACTGTTTCCTGGCAATTTCCGTCTGGGCCGCGAGCCGCGGGATCAGCGCCACGCCCATCTCCCTGTTCGACCAGGCGCTTAATTGCTTCCAGCGTCGGCATCTCCAGCGAAATGTTCAGCGGGGTCCGTTGCTTCTCAAAGGTGCGGATCACTTTTTCGCGATACGGCGAAGGCACATTGTGCGCAATAAAAGTCTCGGCGCCGAGTTCCCGCACCGAAACAACCTTCTTCGCCGCCAGTGCGATGGCTCGGCGCGACTACCAGTGCCAGCTCGTCGGTCAGCAACGGCAGAGACTTGATCGACGGATCATTCGGTTTGAAGGTGACGATGCCAATCTCAACGTCGCGCCCGATGATTTCACTGGGAATGCGACTGGCCAGGCTGCGCTTCACTTCGACCTTGATGTGAGGATGGCGCGCGCGAAATATCGGAATCAGCGGCAGCAGAGACATCACCGTGTATTCATTGGCGCCCAGAGTCAGTTTGCCGCGATGCAGGTCGCGTAGTTCGCGAATCGCGGAATGCGCGTGATGGCGCAAATTCAACATCTGTTGCGCAAAATCGAACAGCACCCGTCCCGCGGCCGTCAGCGTGCCGTCTTTGGAAGAGCGATCGAACAAGGGCTCGCCAAGTTCGCCCTCCAGGCGCCGAATGGCCTGACTGACTGCCGGCTGCGTGCGGTGCAAACTTTCGGCCGCGCGCGAGAAACTCTTCTCCTGCGCGACCGCCAAAAACACTTCTAATTGGTTGATATCCAAGCCGGGAACTCTCCTTCCAGGTTATGACGACTGTAGAGCCGGCTTATGCTATCACACGGCATTATGTTTTCATAGAAATTATAACTTTGACTTTGGGCTGCCTCGTCTTTACTCTTGGTGTTTTCAGGATCGCTCGACGGGGATGGCATGAAGGCTGACAGCGTGAAAATCTTCGATACAACCTTGCGTGATGGCGAGCAGTCGCCCGGCTGTTCGATGAATCTGGAGGAGAAGGTGGGCCTGGCGCGCAAGCTCCAGTCGTTGGGCGTCGATATTATCGAGGCCGGGTTTCCGATCGCCTCGGACGGAGACTTTGCCGCCGTCCAGGCCGTCGCCGCCGAATGTCGCGAGGTGACCGTGGCCGCTTTGTGTCGCACGGCCGAGCCGGATGTCGTGCGCGCTGCCGAGGCCTTACGCGGCGCCGCGCACCCGCGGATTCACACCTTCGTCGCCACTTCGGACCTTCATCTCGAATACAAGCTGAAAAAGACGCGGACTGAAGTGATCAGGATGACGCGGGACGCAGTTCGGTTGGCGCGCGGTTTCGCGGAAGAGATCGAGTTCTCAGCTGAAGACGCAACGCGCAGCGACATCACGTATCTGTGTGACGTATTCGCAACCGCGGTTGATGAAGGCGCCACGATTCTCAATGTGCCGGACACGGTCGGCTATACTCTGCCGAATGAATTTGCTGAGTTGGTGCGAACCGTGCGCGAGCGCGTCGTTGGCGATCGAGACTGACATCACGATCAGCGTTCACTGTCACAACGATCTGGGTCTGGCCGTCGCCAATAGTCTGGCCGCAGTTGCGGCCGGTGCGCGCCAGATTGAATGCACGGTAAATGGAATTGGTGAACGCGCCGGCAACGCGTCGCTGGAAGAAGTCGTGATGGCGATGAAGGTGCGCGCCGATCGGCTGCCGTTCGAACATCGGATCGACACGCAGCAGATTTATTCGACCAGCCAGTTGTTGTCACGGATCATCGGGTTCGGTGTCCAGCCGAACAAGGCCATCGTCGGTCGCAACGCATTTGCGCACGAAGCGGGAATTCACCAGCACGGCGTAATCAGCAATCCGCTCTGCTACGAAATCATGACTCCTGAATCTGTTGGGGTGACCGGCAACGAACTCGTGCTGGGCAAGCATTCGGGACGCGCACGCGCTGGCGTTGCGTTATGAAGAATTGGGATATGCGCTCGAAACGAACGAACTTGATTCGGCTTATCGTTCGTTCACAGAGTTGGCGGATCGAAAGAAGTGCATTTACGATCAGGATTTGATTTCGCTGATCACGACTGAGAGTGCGCTGTCCGCCGCGGCGTGACTGTCAGAAGCCCGACCGTAGGGAGGGCCACGCTTGCGAGAGTGCTGGAACCGTAGACGATTGAAACGCTGCCCTTGCTACGCGCGGGCTTCTGACACGATTATGCAATTAAGAATAGTGGTGCTTCCGGGTGATGGGGTGGGGCCGGAAGTGACCGAACAGGCCGTGCGCGTGTTGCGCGAGGTCGCCAGCACTCACGATCACACCTTTCACTTCGAAGAACATCCCGGTCGGCGGAGCGGCGATTAGGCAATTTCGAACGCCACTTGCCGCGCGCCACTCTGGACGCCTGTCTGGCCTCCGACGCGGTGTTGTTGGGCGCCATCGGCTCTCCGGAATTCGATCACTTACCGCCCGCCGAAAAGCCGGAAGCGGGCCTGCTGCAGTTGCGAAAATCTTTGGGCGGTTTTGCCAACCTGCGGCCAATCATTTCCTATCCGGCGCTGGCGGCTGCCTCTCCTTTGCGTCGGGAAATCATCGACGGCGCCGATCTTCTGTTTGTGCGCGAGTTGCTCGGCGGACTTTACTTCGGAGAGCCGCGCGGCATCACTTCGCAGAACGGAAATTCGACTGGCGTTCAATACGATGCGGTACTCGGTTGCCGAGATTGAGCGCGTCGCGCGCGTGGCTTTTGAAGCGGCGATCGGACGCGGCCGCAAAGTCACTTCGGTTGACAAGGCCAACGTGCTCGAGACTTCTCAGCTATGGCGGAAGACTGTGACCCGATCGCCGCGGATTACCCGACAGTCGCACTCGATCATCTTTACGTCGACGCGGCCGCGATGCACATTATTACGAACCCGACGAGGTTCGATGTGATTCTCACCGAGAATCTTGTTCGGCGATATTTTGTCGGATGAGGCAGCGGTAATTGCCGGATCGCTGGGAATGCTGGCGTCCGGAACTGTCGGTGGCGCGGTTGATCTCTACGAGCCGGTGCACGGATCGGCCCCCGACATTGCCGGCAGCAATACCGCGAATCCGCTGGGCGCCATTGCGTCAGCCGGCATGCTGCTGCGGCACACGGCGAAGCTGGAAGATGAAGCGGCTGAGGTTGAAGCAGCCATCCAGGGTGTTCTCGCCGGCGGTTATCGTACTCGCGACATTGCTGACGGCATCCTGGGACAGCTCGTTTCCACCTACAGAGATGGGGCAACTCGTGACCGAAGCGATCGCCGAATTTGCCGATATGCGGTATGCGTATCATGCTGTTTAGTCAGTTGTAGTCAGTGGTCAGTGGTCAGTTAGATTTTAGGTCTTAGAGCTTAGCTAATTCTTGAGTCTGTCTAAATCTGAAGTCTGACTGACCACTGATCAGTTCAGCACTTATGTCTCGTACGCTATTCGAAAAAGTTTGGGATGCGCATGTCGTGCGTGCCGCGGAAGGCGAACCGGCGCTGCTCTACATCGATTTGCATCTCATTCATGAAGTAACCTCGCCGCAGGCATTCGAAGGACTGCGCGCGGCCGGCCGGAGCGTCCGGCGGCCTGATCTAACAATCGGCACGATCGATCACAACGTGCCGACGACTGACCGGAGCTTGCCGATCGTTGATTCTATCGCCGAAAAGCAGATGGCTCTGCTTCGTTCGAATTGCCGCGAGTTCGGTATCTCGCTGTTCGACATTGACTCGGACGAACAGGGCATAGTCCATGTCATCGGGCCTGAGCTCGGGTTCACCCAGCCCGGTATGACGATCGTTTGCGGCGACAGCCACACGAGCACCCACGGCGCTTTTGGCGCGCTGGCCTTCGGCATCGGCACCAGCGAGGTCGAACATGTTCTGGCCACGCAGTGCCTGCTGCAAAACAAACCGCGCACGATGCTGATTGATGTGCGCGGCGAACTGCCTGCCGGGGTTACGGCCAAAGATCTCGCCCTGGGAATTATCGGCCAGATCGGTACCGACGGTGCGACCGGATACGTAATCGAATACGCCGGGGAAGCTGTGCGCAATCTGTCGATGGAAGGCCGGATGACCCTCTGCAACATGAGTACTGAAGCCGGGGCCCGCGCCGGAATGATCGCCCCTGACGCCACCACCTTTGCATATCTAAAAGGAAGACGTTTCTCTCCGGCTGCAGCACTTTGGGATGAGGCTGTCGAATACTGGCAGACTCTACCATCCGACCAGGATGCGAAATTCGATCGAGTAATTGAAATCGATGCGAGCGACGATTGATCCATGCGTCACCTGGGGCACGAGCCCGGGCATGGTCGCGCTCAGTTAACGGCAGCGTTCCCGATCCGAATGACGCCGGCGCCGATCGCTTTAGGCGATTGAGCGCGCCTCGAATACATGGCGCTGAAATCCGCGGACTAGGATTTCCGACATCGCCATCGATCGAGTCTTCATTGGATCGTGCACGAATTCCCCGTCTCGAAGACCCGCGCGCCGCGGCCCAGGTTATCAGAGGTACATCGAGTGAGTACCGTCAGTGTCGAGCTATGGTGGTGCCGGGATCGCAAACTGTGAAACGCGCCGCCGAGGCGAAGGCCTCGATCAGATATTTCTCGACAGCCGGTTTTGAGTGGCGAGAATCGGGATGTTCGATGTGCCTGGAATGAACCCGGACATCTTGCAGCCCGGTGAGCGCTGCGCTTCGACCAGCAATCGGAATTTCGAAGGCCGGCAGGGACGCGGTGGTCGCACTCATCTGCGTCAGTCCGGCGATGGCCGCAGCCGCAGCCGTCGCGGCCACTTTGCTGGATACGGCAGGAATACAGAGCGAGTTTCTGGTTTCGAGTTCGTGTGATCATTGAGGTCAGTACCGGGAGCGATAGCGACCGGGTAGAATCCAGCTCGTAATCGATAGCACCCGGTCGCTATCGCTCCCGGTACTGACTCCGCCAGTGATGAACCCGAAACCCGAAACTAGAAACCCGAAACCTAAATGAACCTCTTCGCGAATTCATACCGGCCTGACCGTTGCCGCTTGATCGATCCAACATCGACACGGATCAGATTATTCCCAAGCAATTTCTCAAGCGTGTCGAGCGCACGGGGTTCGGTGAATTTCTTTTACGATTGGCGGGTTCTGTCTGATGGCCAGCCGGATCTTTCGTTTCCGCTCAATGAAGCTGCGCTACCGCGGCGCCTCAATCCTGATCGCCGGAAAAATTTCGGTTGCGGGTCCTCGCGCGAACACGCTCCTGGGCGCTGGCCGATTACGGCTTTCGCGCGATCATCGCGCCATCGTTTGCCGACATCTTTGCCAACAATTGCATGAAGAATGGTTTGCCGCCGGTGAAGCTGAAGGGTGAAGATGTGAGCGAGTTGATGCGTCGCGCAAACGAGGGCCAGTATCGCCTCACCGTGAATCTTGAAGAACAAGACAGTTTCCGACGACCATGGTTTTGCGGCTCCCTTCGAAATTAGTGAATTTCAGCGCGACTGTCTGCTGAAAGGATTGACGATATTGGCCTCACCTTGCAGCATGAATCGGACATCACCGCCTATGAAAAGCGGCCCGCCTGGATCGCATAAATGTGAACCTGGCATGGGTGCGCATCGTATATTTCGGCTGAGGTCGAAATCATGCGGAATCCATTTATCGCCGGCGTTCTCAGCTTACTAATTCCCGGACTCGGACAGATTTATAACGGTCGAATTTTGTTTGGCTTGATCTGGATGCTTGTGTTCGGTATTTCCCTGGATCGGATCGGTGGGCTTTTTCGGTCTGATTGTTCACGCCATTTCGCCTGGTGTGCGTACTCGTACGCTAAAGCGACCATCCGGTGCGAATCTGGATTCACGTGGCACAGACTTTAGTCTGTGATTTCGATCTGCAAGAACCACAGACTGAAGTCTGTGCCACTAGAGCTTGAGAAAGTTTTCCAGGACCGTGCGGCCATGAGGGATGTTCATCATCGAACAATTCGGATGGAACTGTACGGCGAAGAGTGGCAGCTCAGTGTGTTGTCATCGCCTGGATTTCGATGACGTCATTGCCGGCGGTGCAGAGAAACCTTCGGGCAAATCCTTCACTTCATCGCAATGCGATTCCCACACCGTTGTCGTTTCCGGCAAACCTTCGAATAACGGGCCGCCATCCTCTGTTTCCCGAAATACGTTGCAAAACCGCGTTCGCGAAACGCGCCTTCGTATCCCTCGCCCGGCGCAATCCGCTCAATCAAATCAACCCTTGCCCCGAAAGCCAGGGCTATCTGCTGCTGGCCGCCGCAAACGCCCAGAATCGGTTTGGGCGCCTGGCGAATCACGTAGAAAATTCCGGCCAGAGACTCGCGTTCGTATTTATGCCACGGGTGGCTTTGGCCGCCGAGAATAATGTGCGAAGGCGCCGAGCGTCTTCACAAACTCGGGCGTGATGTTTTGAAAAGGGCTCAGTCACCACGCGCATGTCAGGTTCCATTTTTCCAGCGCGGCGCGAATTTCGCGCTGGGCTCGAGCCGACTCTCAATCGTGTTGTCAACCAGTAAGAGCATTCAGTCTGGACCTCTTTCGTTCAGCTGGCGATTATGACGGTTCCGGTTGGTAGGTTTGTCGCCTCGAGGCACAACTTTGCCATTGAAAGCGCCGATATAAATGCGACCGTCGAGCACTGGCTGGGTGGGATTCGCATTTGTCGCCGATCTTCAGTTCCGTAATCAGCTTACCATCACCGGCGTTTTGCCAGGATGCATCCACCCGGCTTTTGTCTCTGAAAACGACGCGACCGATCGACGACCGGTGACGTTCCCCAGATCGCCAAAAGCGAGCCTTGATACTTCCAGAAACCACCTCTCCCTTTGTCAGCCGTCATGACAGTAAACGGGTAATGATTTGCCGGCGCCGATATAGATCAACTTCCGTCGAGCAGGATCATCGGGCCGGCCCAGATGCCCGGATGTCTTCACTGGCGGCAGCCCAGGCGCGCGCCAGTCCGTCACTAGCGTCCGGTGACCAACTCACCGTTGTGTCGGCCTTGTAGCAACGCACCACGCCATCTTCCGCGGCAGCGTAAAGCGAAAACCGCTGCCGACGGGCCGGGGTCGGAATCGGAGTCGACACGACCAATCCGGGTCTTCCAAATGAAGCTGCCGTCAACGGCTGGGTTGATGCAATAGGAGATCGCCGTTCTCGGTACCGAGATAGGCCCGGCCGTCTCTTCATGGTGACGCTGCCTTCAGCCGATCCGACGGGGACTTTGTAAATCAGCTTGCCGTCTGCCAGATTCAGACAATAGAAGTTGTGGTCCTCGCATCGAAATAAATGCGCCCATCAGAAACGATCGTCGAGCCGTCGATTTCAAAACCTGCCTCAGTAATCCCAAATGAGCGAGCCGTCTTTCGGATTGATGCAATAGAGATGATGATCCAGGCCGCTGGCCAGAATCTTGTCGTCCAGGATTACCGGTGTCGCTTTGAAACTGTCTTTGGCTTTGAATTTCCAAATCACGCTGCCGTCGTTTTTATCCAGGCAATAGACGTTGCCGTCGGCTGATGGAAAGTAAACGCGGTCGTCTCGAATCGACGGCTGCCCGGGCCAGGAGGTTTCCGCCCCATGGGTCCTTGTGCAGCCGGCCGCTGATAAAGCCTGTCTCAACTTCCCAGATGACCTTTAGTTGGCCGTCTTTCCATGGACCGGTGCCGTAGAAAGTTTCTCTCTGCGTTGCCGAGCCACATAGGCACGGCGGTTGGCGGTTTTGGTTTTTCGGGAACGATTACCGGAGGCGCCGTGGCCTTGCTGGTGCATCCCGCCTGCATCAACCCGGCGCACACCAGCAACAAGCAGCCGACTAATTCGGATTCGAAAGGCGGGAATCGCTTTGCAAAGGGGACCTCTAAAAACCTGAGACTGAACTACTGACCAATATTAATCCATAACGAGGGCGCCCTGTAAAACCAGCAGGATGTGGTCGATCAAAAACAGGATAGGGCGGCCTTTTAGATCATTTTTGTAGCAGCCAGGCGTTTACGCCTGGGAACGAAGTGTTAGTTTCAAAAGCCCCATTAATGGGGCTTAAGAGTAACTCCTCCTGTTTCCTCACCCAGGCGTAAACGCCTGGGCTACAAACCCCTTCGGTTAAGGTGGGGTCACCAAAGCTTGTTATTCCGGCCACTCGCCGTTGTAGACAACACTGGCCGTTCCCGTGAGCACAACCTGGCCATCATCCCGCCATTCGATTGGAATCAAACCGCCGGGTGCATGGACATCGACTACGCGATCCGTTTTGCCGTTGATGACTGAAGCAACCACCGCCGCGCAGGAGCAGGTGCCGGAGCTTTCGGTCTCGCCGACGCCGCGCTCCCAGATGCGCTCTTCGATGTTGCCGCGATCGCGCACGCGAATAAAGATGACGTTGGTACGCTCAGGAAATTGCGGATGGTTCTCAATCAACGGTCCAAGCCGGCGCCAGTCAATCGCGTCGAAATCATCCACGAACACACAGCAATTTGGGTTACCCATTTGCAGCGCTGTCACCTGAAGAGTTTCGTTATCGACTACGAGCGGATAATCAATCACGCGGTCGAGCGGTTCGCTGGCAGTCATCGGAACCGGAAGCGCTGTCTAAGCCTCGGCTCGCCGAGCTCCGATCTAAACAGAAACGAACCGTGGTTCGAACGCTCGAGCAGTGTGTATCGCTTAATGCCGTTCCGCGTCTGCAGACGCACCAGATCGTCCGACCACAGCCCGTGAAAGAAAAGATAAGACGCGGCGCAGCGCGTGCCGTTGCCGGACATGCCGGCTTCGCTGCCGTCGGGATTGAAGATGCGCACCTGAAAATCAGCGGCTTCGTTCGTTGCCACCCGCTGCTGCAAGTCGTACTGCACGACGGCAATGCCGTCGCTGCCGGCGCCGTAATGACGATTACAAATGCGCCGGGCAAAGTCTCCGAGATCGCTGACCGCGCGTAGTTGGTCAGCTTCGAAAACAATATAGTCGTTACCAAAGCCCTGAAATTTTGTGAAACGCATATGTTGGAATGCGAGCTGGTCAGTAAGGCAGAATACCGGACCGTTAGCGACTGGGTACAATCACGCGGTCGTACTCGCACCCGGTGCTACCGCTCCCATGACGCGTCGCGCGATTCACGCCGTACTACTGCGTCTTTCCCGCAAACGACGCCAACAGCACCGCAATCGCATCAATCGAATCACGCCGCACGGCCGCAGCGTCCGGATAGTTGTTGAGCATCATCGAGAAAACCAGATGCTCGCCTCCGGCAGTCGTGACATAACCCGACAAAGACGCGACCGAACTGAGCGAACCGGTCTTGGCCCGCACATTACCTTCAGCCGGAGTGCCGCGCATGCGCGTGCGCAAAGTCCCGTCCACTCCGGCGATCGGCAAGCGCCTCGCGAAACTGTGCAAAGTACTTGTGCTTTGACATGAACGTGAGCAGTTGAATCGTGCTGTTGGCCGAAATCAAATCGTTGCGCGACAAGCCTGAGCCGTCGTTGAGCGCGACGTCGTTGTCACTCACGCCTGCCTGCCGCAGGAAAGTCTTCGACGACTTCGAGTCCATTTTCTTCGTCATCTCTGACGCGGCCAGCTTCGCTTGATGCCGGCGGAACCCAGGTCCGGCCCAGAGTACGCAGGATGATTTCGGTGTATTGATTTTGGCTGGGCTTGAGCGTTTGCGCCGCAATTGAACTGAATGCGCGGCGACGACAAGCTGGCGATTTCAACAAGCGGCGTCAGGTATTCCGGCGCCTTACCGCAGAGCGAGGATTGGCGTCGGGTACAATGCTTCCCACCGGATCGTGAGTTCACCGTCCGAACACGGCCGTCAATCTTCACGCCGCGCTTGATGAGCGCATCACGCAACATTGAGACGAAAGCCAACGCCGGATCGGGAATCGACACGCCGCCCACAAATCCGGCGTCGCCCATTGGCAGCGTTCCCGTAATCTCGAGCGAGTTCGCGCCGAGCCCGCGATAGATGCGCAGATCACCGCGCGTTCCTTTGGCGGTAGTCGTGGCGCGATTAACAATCGTCATGAATGACGATGAGGGTGGCCCGGTGGTGATCGATACCGGCGCGCCAATTCTATCGCCGGGCCTGATGTTCAGGTCGATCGCGTTGTCGTTAATTGTCAGCGCGCTGACCTGGGCGCCGTACGACCAGGTAAGGTCTTCCCATTCCCAGCCGCTGCCGACGGGCGCGCCGTTGAAGTAACTTTCATCGCCGACCAGATCGCCTTTGATTCGTTTTACGCCCGCGGCCACGATGCGATCGGCGAGATCATTGATGCCTTTAAAGTAGTCGCCGTTGTTAAAGCGCGCGGCGATTGAAGGATCGCCGCGACCGTAAACGATCAGATCGCCCTTGACCTTTCCATCCTCCAACTTTTCTTTCGCATAGACGGAAGTTACGAAATGAAAATCCGGAGTGAGGCGATCGAAGGCCGCCGCGACTGTGTAAAGTTTCATGTTCGATGCGGGCCGCACAAACTTGTTCGCATTCTGTTCGTAAATCACCTGACCGCTGTCCAGCGAAACAATCTTCACCGCAAAGAATCCGGGCTCGAGCGCCGGCTGTCGCACAATTTCATCGATGCGGCTTTTAGATCGGCCAGCGTCGCCGGTTTCGACGAAGCTCCCCTGCTGACGTTGGAAGTACTTTGCAGCGGTGTAGCGCGAGCGTCAGTTTGTGCCTGGACCTGCACACTCGACGGCGTGACCGCGGTTACGAATGAAATAACCAGGACCGCGAGAAGGGCTGAGATTGATTCGCGTTTAATACTTTTCATTTTCATCTATTCCAGAGAATTCAGAACCTCTTCGGCGCTGGCCGTCGCCGTGCCGACTTTGCCCACGACGATGCCGGCGGCCTGGTTTGCTAACACCGCCGCTTCTGTCATTGATGCGCCGGCCGCCAGAGCGGCTGCCAGGGTTGCAATCACCGTGTCGCCGGCGCCCGTGACGTCGAATACTTCGCGCGCGGCCGTCTCGACGTAAACCGGCGGCGCGTCGCCTTCGACCAGCATCATGCCGCACTCTCCGCGGGTGATCAGCACGGCATCGCAACGGAGCCGATTTCTAATCAGGCGGGCAGCTTGTTGCAGGGTCTCGTCGTTGTCTTCTTCCAGGTTGGAAACTCTCAACGCTTCGTGGTGATTGGGAGTAACCAAATTTGCCGGCCGGTAACTTTCAAAGTTTCTGATCTTGGGATCGACCAGCACGGGAATGCGCCCATACGCGAGCGGCAGCACCTCAGCAAGAATCTTCGGTGTGATCACGCCCTTGTCGTAATCCGAAACGACGAGGGCCTGAGCATTGGCAATCGCTTCGCTTCGCCGCGCTGATGATGCGCGCTTCCACCTGACCGTTGACATGAGCGCGCTGCTCTCGATCCGCGCGGACGACCATTTGATTGTGAGCGATGATGCGCAGCTTGATTGTGGTCGGCCGGTTTTCATCTTCAATCAGCATCGCATCGGTTTGCACGCCGCCGGTCCGGCGCAGCCCATCGCGAAGCTTCTCGGCCGCCGCGTCGGCGCCCACTACGCCGATAACGTTGGCGTTCGCTCCCAGCGCGGACACGTTCGCGACTACGTTCGCGGCGCCGCCCAGACGGGTCGACTCGCGGCGAATATTGACGACCGGCACCGGAGCTTCCGGCGAGATGCGCGTCACGTCGCCCCAGATGAATTCGTCCAGCATCACGTCACCCAGCACCACGATGCGACAATCGCGCGCGTGGCTGAGAATTTCCGCTGCTCGTGTTTTGCGTTAGGTTAGGCAAGTTGACTGACTCGCGGCTCTTAATTGAATTCACTTGATCTAAGTATTCGATCGATCGCTCCCACGACGCGTTCGACCGGGACCCGCAGGATGCACTGCGGCTGGTCGAATTCCGCGCAAAAATATCCGTGACAAGGTTGGCACGCCAGCTCTTCACGAACAACTTCGCTGGGGCCGACGGTCCATGGCCGCCAGTGCGTAACATTCGATGATCCGAAAATAACCACAGACGGCGTGCCCGTAGCGGCCGCGATGTGCGCAATGCCGCTATCGTTACCGATGAACAGACGCGCGCGCGCCGCCAGCGCGGTCACTTCCGGCAATGAGAGATCGGCGAACCCGGCGACGGACGTCGTATGATTGTTTTCGCAGCGCTTCGAGTACCGGCCTTTCGCCTGGTGAAACGATCGCCACCGGCGCCAGGCCGCGCTCCGCAACTGCTTCAGCAACCCGGGCGAAACTTTCGTGTGGCCCACTGCTTGGTTTCCAGAGCAGCAGCCGGATGAATTAAGGCAAGCGGTTGCCCTTCCACTGATCTGTCTCGCGGCAAGTTTCTCAGCCGATTGATCTCGCTGCTTGCTCGCTAACTGCGAGTTGGGTGGCCGGTCGATCAGTTACCGGCACGCCGGTCCAGCCGATGAGGGCCAGTTGCTGCTCGACCGAATGTAAATCCTGGCGTTGCCAGATTTCCTGCGGCGAAGGTGCGACGTGATTGTGCAGTCGCGCATATTGATAATGCGCGAACCCAACCCGGTATGTGCGCGCCGGTGGCGCGCGTCAGAAACGTCGCGGTCGTGCCACCGTGCAAATTGTAAACGACATCGTATTTTGTGCGATGAAGCTCGCGGGCCAGGCGAGCGCGCGCCGCATGTGCTTTGTTTGGGAATGGTGATGACGCGATCGACCAGCGGCGATCCCTCGAGCACGGGCGCGACCCAATCCTCCAAAAGAATCTCGATCCTGGCTTGCGGCAGGAACCGGCGCAGTGTCACGAGCGACGGCGTCGCCAGAACCGTATCTCCGATCGAGCGCAAACGAATGACCAGCACGCTGCGAATGGTGGACCAATCCCAACGCGGAGGCGCCAACGGCTGCGGTGCGGTGTCTTCGGTCGCGCCGGCGTTTCCCAGGTGGCGAATGCTCGGCGACGATTCAATTATTTGGCGCAGGCTGTTCATCGGTACGCGTGCAGGTACGCACGCCTCTGGCGTGCATCTTAGATTCGCAGGCAGCACGCCGGAGGCGTGCGTACCTATTCCTCTTCGATTTTGGCTTCGTCGATTAGCATTACGGGAATGTCGTTGCGGATCGGATAGACCCGCTTGCATTCGACGCACTTCAAACCGCTGCCGTCGGGCTTCAACTCAACCTTGGCGCGGTCGGCCGGACAAACCAAAATCTCTAATAATTGCTCACTGATCGGCATCACTTATTTCCTCAAGGATTGAAATACGCGCGAGTAATACCGGCGCAGAATTGGCTAAGCTTAGCAGCATTGTCAGATTTCTAGTAGCGCATGTAGTACAATCCTCGCGGCAAGCGATCTACCGATATTAGTTGAGTAGTAAGACGAACTAAATTATTAAATGATGATTGAAGATTTTGGACCGCGAGTCGCGAATGTTTGGAACCACTTGCGGACCACCACACGAAATTTGGTTGAGCGAGCCTGGCAATCGCCGACTGCCGGCGCGGCCCAGGTGCAGCGGGCGACGCCTTACGATCCGCGTGCGGATCAGGAGTTGAGCCAGCTGCTGGCTGCGCTGGATGAACACGCCGGTCAAGTTGAGCAGGCTTCAGGTCGCGAAGGCGCGCGCGAGGCGCGGCGACTGGCCGATGCCTGCGCCAACGTTCTCAGTCAGCAAACTCAATCTGCCGAAGTTTTTGCGCAACTGATTGAACGGGCGCACCGGCGAAAGGATTATGCGAGGGTTGATGCGTTAGCCGGGCTGTTACCTGAGCGTCTGGCGCCCAGCGAGATGGCAGAGTTGGGCCGGGCCAACAATGTCGTGGTGCGCGCCCTGGCCCAGGAAGCTCTGACGCAGTTGCCCACGTCGTTGTTGGCGGCATTGCTGCGCGATCCTGTAGACGCAATGATCGCGCGGCAAGCGCTCGAGCGGCAGGCTACCGAGTTCGCTTCGTTAGAAGCGCAACAAGTCTTGAATGACTTTGAAACGATATATCCTGGATGAGATTTGATCCTGGCCGCGTAGACTGCTCCAGTAAGTTAACTCAATCACCCTTCAGGTTGACCTTTGCAGGTCGGTCCGAACAGCGCCGGAATCTTCTGGCTGATGACCGGATAGCCCGGAGCTTCGTCGATATTGATCTGGGTCCACTGCGCCTGATCTTCAGGCACATTGTTATCGGCGAAGATCGCTTCGACGGGACATTCAGGAACGCACGCGTCACAATCGATGCAGGTATCGGCGTTGATATAAAGACGATCAGGTAATTCGTGGAAAGCTTCGACAGGACAAACCGCGGCGCAATCGGTGTATTTACAATCAAAGCACGGTTCGGTAACGACGTAGGTCATTCGTGAATGACTCCTTTCAAACTCGACACAAATGTTTATTATCTAATTAACGGATTGTCAACTGGAAAATTATTGTATCAGAACCGGGAGCGCTAGCGACCGGATCTCGAGTACGACGTTTTCACCGATAAAGGTGGCGCGCTGATGATCCGGTCGCTACCGCTCTCGGTTCTGACACTACGATCACTTCGGCACGTAAGTAAACCAAAAATAGATTGCCTGTGCCTACCCCAATCCAAAATCCAATGAGCGCTCCGAACAGTTCGATCGTCTTCAGGTGATGTTGCGCTACTGACAACACCAGCGCTTCCAATTTCGCGATCGGGATAATCCGAGACCTTCTGGCGCACCAGGCCACCGACGTCAAACTCGGCGATCGCCGCCGGCAGACGCTCGCGGGCGGCGGCGACAATTTTTCCGTCAGCGCGGATGAAGCTTTCTCGATTGCGCCGGCCGGCATGTGATCGGTCAGCGGGCCGATCGGCGCCACCAGAAATCTTTCGACCTGCGAACTCAGAATTGAATTGATGGTGCGCGCAGTGTCGTCGCGTCCCAGCACGGTGAGCAAGCTCTTCGTCAGAAACGCCTTTACGCGCGTCGGCTGAATCCGGGTTGATCGGTCTGCGAGCAGTTCGCGCAGCGAGCGTGGCTGTAAACGTCCCGAGCGCGTCGACCAGATAAGCGTTGATCGAGCCGGCCAGTTCTGGCGTGCGCAGCATGGCGATGAACCGCGCCGCCGCCTGTTGCTTGATGATAGCGAAACTGTCCGACGGAATTTGACCCAGCCAGATCTTTCAGTGGCCGCTGCATGAAGCTGTCGACCGTCTCGTTCAGAAACAGCGTCGCATCCTGCGCGAAAGCCTCGCCGCGCAGGTATTCCTCGACCCGGCGCGGCAGATGATGATTCATCAGGTCATCGACCTCGTAATAGATTCGCTCGCGCGAGATGAAGATCTTCTTGAAGAACGAGAGTCGATCGTAATATTCGTCAACCTCGCGCTTGATCAGCGCGCCAATGCGCTGGCGCGTGTTCTTGACTCGCTGCCAGGTCAGCGAGGTGATGCACGATAGGCGGCACCTGCTCATCGATGCGCTGCTTGATCAGGGCCACTGTTTCCGGCGAAAACATCTCAGCCAAAGTCGCATCGGTGTGGGCCAGGTCGTCGATCCGATCGCTGATGAACGAGGTGACTTTCGCTTCGAATTGTTCCGCGTTGACAAAGGCCTGATAGCGTTCTTCGGCAAAGTTCAGAATCAATGCGAACGTCTCTTCGCTGATCGTTTCGTTCAGTCTTCGCTCGAGCAGACTTATCGACTTGCCGATCGACAAAAGTCTCGATCGCCTGTGCGAGTCTGATCGCTCTGCAGAACTGAGGCGATGTGTTCGGCCAGGCGTAACTGCAACGCGGAAATCGTGTCCAGCACCGGCGCTCGCGCTTCTCGAGGGATGGCGTCCAGCAGCGACGGATACGCGGTTGAGAGCATTTCCTGCGTGTACGAAGTGACAAAGCTTTCGACCTTGCGGTGGAAAAATCCGGTTTCAAACAGCGCGTCGAAGACGGTGTCCTGCGAAACCAGTTCGTTGCCGACGGCGTTGCCGATCGATTGCGCCAGGCGCGCGCGGTGACGCGGGATCATGCCCTGCGGCCAAATGGTAATTCCGAAAAGTTTCAGCGGGCGATAAGGATGAAAGAGCATCCAGATCGCCAGCCAGGCAGCGCCGTAACCATGCACCGTCGCGATGACGATGATGGCCAGCGCTGATCAGGATTTTGAAAGTGATTGGATTGATGTCGGTGCTTCCTTGGTCGAAACCTTGTTCGTTCAGTCTAACTCAGCTTGCGCCAGAGTCGGAACATTCAATAAGCGGCGTAAACATTCACCGACTGTTCGCGCAGCAGCTGGTTCCGCGCTGCGCTTACGACTCCGGATTGCGAAATCCCTAACTCAGCAATCAGCCACGGGTTAACCGCGCAAACCAGTCTGCGACAAGATCGTTCCTCACTCGTCATCGACATCAGATCGCCACCAGAGATCCGTGGCCGGCAGCAAGCTGAAATCTGTCTCTGCGACGCCGCAGCTCCCGGCGCTGACTCATAAACGATCTCGCCGTTAATCACCGTCATCACGCAACGCGTCTTCGAGGATTTCCATCTCGGGAATCTTCATGATGTCGGCTGACAAGACGGTCAGATCGGCGAGCTTGCCAACTTCGATCGAGCCGCGCAGGTTCTCTTCAAACGCGACGTACGCCGGCCAGATCGTGAACATCTTCAAAGCCGTCTTCGCGGCGTAACCTTTCTCTTCCGGATGCCAACCGTCCCCGGTAAAATCCGCGAATGTCTTTGCGCGCGACCGCACGCATAGAACTCAATCATCGGCTCGCCGCGTTCAACCGGCGCATCAGATCCTCCGGGAACCATTACGCCCGATCTTGACGAAACGTGTTCCAGGCGTAAGCGCCTTTCAGACGCTCCAGTCCCGAGACGGCTGGGCGCGAAAGTGCAGATCGCCAATCGCGTGCGAAGGCTGCATCGACGGAATGATGCCGAGTTTCTTGAAACGAGGGATGTCCGGCGGGATCAACGATCTGCGAGTGTTCGATGCGCCAACGCGGATCGGCGATCTTTCCGCTGTGACTTTGGCACCGCGCTCAGAGCCTTTCATATTCATCGAGAGTGAAACGATTGGCATAGTCGCCGATCGCATGGGTCTCGACCTGAATTCCTTTCTGCAGCGCTTCTTTCAGCATCGGCATCAGGTCTTCAGTCCTTCAACCCGCAGAAATCCTTTGCTGTCAGGCGCGCATCGCTGTAAGGCGCGAGCAGCGCCGCGCCGCGCGAACCGAGCGCGCCATCGGACACAACCTTGATGGCGCCGCACGTTGAAGCGATTGCCGTACGCTTCGATGATGGGCCCATCGCGCAAGCAATCTGGCCGCTTGCGGACCCGGACCATGACACCGCTTTGTAAATCCGGATCTTTAATCTTTCCTTCGCCGTAAAGCTTTTGGTAGTAGCTCGACATCGTCGTAACTGCCGCCCGGATCCTGCACCTGCGTCCAGCCCAGTTCGATGCTGCGCTTGTTTGCGAGAATGATTGCCTGGTCCGTGTCGCCGTCGGTGCGTGCGCGGAATGTCCGCGTAACCAGGCCCTGGGCGTTGTCGAGCAGCATGCCCGACCGGTTCGCCTGTTTGCTTTGTCGCGCAGTATTTGTCCGCCGAAGGGATCCTTTGTGTCTTTCGTGACGTTGCCAGTCTTTAGCGCCGCGCTGTTGGCGACGGCGCCAGTGACCATCCGCGCGGCCCGAGAAACACTGGATTGTTCGGCGAGATCTTGTCGAGATCCCAACGCGTCGGAAACGCTGGCGGTTTCCAAAAGGTTTCAATCCAGCCGCGTCCGGTGACCCATTCGCCGGGCTTGGCCTTATCGACGCGCGCTTTAACTTTGGCGAGAAAGTCTTCCGAGGTCAGTAGTGCCCTCGAGGTTCAGATTCATCTCGCGCTGGCCGACACCGATGAAAGTGATAGTGCGCGTCCGTTAGGCCCGGCAGTACCGTTGCGCCAGTGCAAATCGACCGTTCGAGTGTTGGCGCCCTGAAAGCTTTTCGCGTCCGCATTCGAGCCGACAAAAACGATCGCGATCGTCTTTGACGGCGACTGCTTCGGCGCTGCGGACGCTGTGCATTTGCGGTGTAAATATTGCCATTGATGAAGACGACCGTGGCCGGATCGGCCGGCGCGAGGCGACAGGGTGAGACGGGATTAACAAGAGTCCCAGCAGGATGAGAGACGACTTTCATTGGTTTCCTCTAATGGTTGGTTATCGATTAGCCGAAAGACCGCTGGTTTATATCACAGTTAACAGGTACGCACGCCTCCGGCGTGCTCCAGTCACGCTGTCTCTCTTTCAGAGCGCTAATAATTTTTTGATATTGCGGATCGTCGCGCACGAGTCGAACCGCCTTGTTACTCTCCAGCGCGGCGGCGTCAGAAAAACCTTTATCAACGCGCAGTCTGCAGAGCTTTCAGCGATTTCTTCTGGTCACCTTTGGCGCCGTAAGCCCAGGCCAAATAATGAAAGCGCCGGCGCGTTCCGCCGCCGACTTCCGTCGCCAGGGTGAAGAGTCTTACCGCTTCATCATAACGTTTCTGCGTTTGCAACAGATCCCGGCCTCGTTCAAACAAACCAATGTACTGGCCTTCAAGCACGCGGCGAGCGACTCCGACGCGTGGCGGTGTCCGGTTCAGCTTTTGTCTGCCGGCTAAGTTCACGAAACAGCACATGCAGGCGCGTGTCGGCATCGACTGCATTGTCATTCGCTCCGCCATTAGCATCAGAGCCGCGTATCCTGAATTCTGATTCTGCCGCTGGCTGCGATTAAGCCGGCGATTTGTCCTTCGAGTTCTCTTTGCCTTTTGATCTGCTGCTGCTCGTCGCGAATCGCCTCGCGCACCTCGCGGCTGTTTCGTAATTCGCTCGTCTTACTCTCGACCTCGGCGACATCATGTAGTCCTTTGAAGGTCAAACTCAATTCCAGGTAGATCTGATAGGCATCATAGAGTGTTTTGGCTGCTTCAAAGTCGCGCGCCTGTTTCAGCTTCGCGTTCCACCAAACATCGATGAAGGCCGCGTCGCGTTCGCGCCGGCCCGACTGCATCGCCAACAGTTCCATCCAGGCCACGGCATCGACCGCCACCGACGACGGCTCCCATTCGTGACGGCCGGGATGAGTTTCAATCCGGTGAGTGATGCCGGCGCGCGTGAGTGGTTCGTCCAGCGTCTTAATCTCGGCAAAGTTGAAATCGTCAACGCCGGCAGTCAGGAACAGGGCGAAATGCATTGTGGCCGCTGGTTCAATCCCTTCGGGAAACCCGGCGCCGCCGGCGATTACTCCGGCGAGACAATCTCTTACATTGTGTGGCCAGCAGAAGTGACGCGCGCGCCCGCCCGAGAATCCAGCCGCGTAAGCGCGGCCTTCGTCTAGTGAGAATCGTTCCGCAGTGTCGCGCGTCATCGCATTCCACGCATCGAACGACGATTGGAAAGACGCATTTCGCGAATTGTTCGAGCCGACGATGATCCAGCCAAACTTCTCGGCAGCTTCCTTGAAACGCTCGACCGGGACTCGGCCCCGGGCGCCGGGATCAAAGCATAGAGCACCGGCCATTTTCGTGTGCTCACGTAGTTCGGCAGGTAGATACAACGCGTAACTCTGGTTAGCGTCGCGGGCGCACACGACCCTGTCGACGATCTGCCCCAGGGGGATAACGGTTTGATTATCCTGAGCCTGGGCTGCGAATCGCGTGGTTATAAACAGCAGTAAGACGAGCGCGAACACGGCGTTTATTTTACAGAATTGTGATATGGCCGGAATACCTGCCGCGTGGGCAATTGAGTTAATATCGGGGTGAAAATCACTCGAAAAGATTCAGGAGTCCTCTACGATGGCTAAAACATTGTCCACGATGCTGGATTTGGGAACGACCGCGCCTGATTTCACTCTTCCCGACGTGGTTTCAGGCAAACCGATGGCGCTGGGAGATTTTACCGGACAGCAAGGCGCTGCTCGTAATGTTCATTTGTCGCCACTGTCCGTTCGTCAAGCATATCGAAAAAGAACTCGGCGCGGCTGGGACAGGATTACGCGAACAAGAGTGTGGCGATCGTCGCGATCAGCGCCAACGACGCCGCGGACTATCCAGACGATGCGCCTGAGAGTTTGAAAGAGATGGCCGAGCAGCTGGGCTTCACCTTTCCGTTCCTCCACGACGAGAGTCAGTCAGTGGCGAAGGCTTACTCGGCCGCCTGCACGCCCGACTTCTTCTTGTTCGATCAGTCGCGGCAGCTGGTCTATCGCGGCCAACTCGATGACAGCCGGCCTGACGAGTGGAATTCCCGTTACCGGAAAGGATTTGCGCGCAGCGATCGACGCAGTCTCAGGACTGACGCCGAGGTGAATCCCGATCAGCGCGGCCAGCATCGGTTGCAACATTAAGTGGAAGAGTGGAAACGAACCCGGAGTACTTCGCCAGGCGGCAGGCTGGATAGCCGGGGAGCGGGCGTCCTCGGCCCGCTTCGTAGCAGGCGCAGCCCCCAAGCTGAACCCTCGGACGAGCTTTGAAGAACGCCTCCGCCTCGCGCTGCGCCTCAATGCGGGCGAGCGCGCCGCGCTCCCAGTCATGACGCCTGCGCTCTATTCAGGTGCGCTTAGCAATGCTTCCAACCCAAAAACTCCAGAGTGAACGCCTGCCCCAGCCGCGTGGCGGTGACATATTTGTAGAGCAAACGCTCCAAATGAATCCCAGCCCCGGAGGAGCGGCATATTCTGGTCGCCCATAACGGGCTGGCGACATTTGTGAAAGCCTTTTCGCATCTACAAATATTCCGGTACCTAACGGCACTTTCAAGAAAGATTCCCGCTTTGGCTTCCACCTCTTCCACTGCCCCTCTGCCAGACTTTTGCGGCGAGGCCGCTTAACGACCGACCACCGGTAATTCAATCCACGAAGCATCTCCTATGATTACGAGCCACCGAAATCGTCGGTGTGCCCTGGCCGGATTCGGGCGAAGCTGTTTTTGTCGGCGCTCAGGGGCGTAAATCGCGATGCGCAGTCGATGCCCCCTTCCTTGATCAGGATCGAAGTTGGTTGCAGCCCAAACTCAATTCGGCGATTTGACCTCGGTACCAGCGGCATCGCGTCTTTTTTTCCTGAAGGAATGGAAGGGAACCAGCAGCTTATAAGGAGGAGTCTCGGCAGAAATCTTTTCGGTGCAAAGGCGCAGAGCCCTTCCGTAACATAGGTCACCAATTCTGTTCGTTAACGTCTTCCAGGTACACAAAGAACGCCGTCGCTGGTAGTGGAAGTCATGAAGAGATCGATAATCGGATAGCCGGTGACTTCAGTATCCGTATCGAAGGAGCTGAGGTACACCAGCAGCCCGGTCTTCCTCGGCGCGATCCGGATGAAGACCTGGCCGCCGCCGACCTGCGTGTGCCAACGGTTCTTCTCACCAGTGGTCGCGCCAAAGCTGACGGCAGTTATCGGCTCCGGTCGAGGCGGACGGCGCATTCTTAGACAATGCGTTGCCATCATCCAGATACCAGCGCGCACCATAGCAATACGTAACTGAACGAAGTACA
>ERZ1370068.1927-contig-11883_pt1 | contig 46155 bp, 67 predicted proteins | sample MGYA00561227_ERZ1370068 | MGnify/ENA primary metagenome ERZ1370068 (study PRJEB38410, sample SAMEA6850437) | metagenome | study: Metagenomic assessment of the ecological functions of the soil: analysis of the soil microbiota associated with the... | reverse complement strand
CTGCTCGGCGACAGCGGCGCGCGACTGGCGCGCGCAGATCATCGAGGCCTCCGCGTTGATCGAAGCGCGGCATCGATTTTTCCGGACGAGGGCGACGTGCCCGCCGAACTGATCGCGCCGGCGCTGGCAAAGATCAAAACGCTGCTCGGTGAAATCCAGGAAGTGCTTGCGGCACAGGGCCGAAGTGAACGGCTGCGCGAGGGTCTGGTGGTTGCGATCGCAGGTCCCCCGAACGTCGGCAAGTCGACGCTGATGAATCAGCTGGCGCGGCGCGAGGTCGCGATCGTCTCGCCGCATGCCGGCACCACGCGCGACGTCATCGAGGTGCAGCTCGATCTCGACGGCTATCCGGTGACGGTGATCGACACCGCCGGCATTCGCGAGACCGACGATCCCGTGGAGCAGGAAGGCGTGCGTCGCGCGCGCACGCGCGCGGCGGAAGCCGACCTCGTGCTGTGGCTGGTCGATGCGCAGCACGAACAAAATCTGACACGAGGGCGCCGCGCGCCGGTCTGGACTGGTGCGCAACAAGATCGACTCTCGATGCGATCGGGCGGTCGCCGAAGCCGAGCCGAGGACGGCCGACGCTATCGCGGCAGGGGGCGGCGTGGCTCCGATTTTGCGATCTCGGCCAGCCGCGGGCGACGGGATTCCGGAGTTGATCTCGGCCCTGGTTGGGTCTGCGCAGGATTATTTCGGCGGCTCGGCGAGGGCGGCTTGATCAGCCGGGCGCGGCAGCGAAAACTGCTGCAGGAGACAGCGGCTTCGCTGCAGCGCAGCATAGAAGTGATCGGCAGGGGCGAGGAGCTGGCGGCGGAGGAGCTGCGGAGCCGCGGCTCATTCACTGGGTCGGCTGCTGGGCCGGCGTCGACGTCGAGGACATCCTTGACGTGATCTTCCGGGATTTCTGTGTAGGCAAGTAATAATGTTTTTCGTTCATTTCATCGCGCATTCGTTTCACGTGAAACGACGCATGTCGGTGCTCCGAGGCACCTTGCTGTTTCACGTGAAACAGACCTCCATCAGCCAACTTCCCGCTTCCGGGTTTTCTGCATCCGCGATAGAAGTCCGCGCATGATCGCGCCGGCCAGAATCATTTCGACGTCATCGTCATTGGCGGCGGCCATGCCGGCTGCGAGGTTGCCAGCGCCGCCGCGCGCATGGGCGCGAAGACGGCGCTGGTGACCCATCGCTTTGCGACCGTCGGCGCGGCATGTCCTGCAATCCCGGCGATCGGCGGTCTGCGGCAAGGGCCATCTGGTCCGCGAGGTCGATGCGCTCGACGGGCTGATGGGCCGCGTCGCCGATGCCGGCGGCATCCAGTTTCGCATGCTGAACCGGCGCAAGGGTCCGGCGGTGCGCGGCCCGCGCGCCCAGGCCGATCGCAAGCTTTATGCCGCCGCGATGCAGGCTGCGATCCGCGAGACCGCCAACCTCAGCGTGATCGAAGGCGAGGCGGACGATCTGATTGTCTCCAACGGCCGCGTCGCCGGCGTCCGCTCTGGCCGATGGCCGCGAGCTAGTCTGCGGGCGCCGTCGTCATCACCACCGGGACCTTCCTGCGCGGGCTGATCCATCTCGGCGAAAGAACTGGCCGGCCGGGCGCGTCGGCGAGGCGCCGGCGATGGGACTCTCGAAGTCCGTTCGAGCGCGCCGGCTTTACGCCTCGGCCGGCTGAAGACCGGCACGCCGCCGCGGCTCGATGGCACGACGATCGACTGGTCGGCGGTGGAGATGCAGCCCGGCGACGATCCGCCGGAGCCGTTCTCGGTGATGACCGAGCGCATCACGACGCCGCAGATCCAGTGCGGCATCACCCGCACCACGCCAGCGACCCATGACGTGATCCGGGCCAATGTGCATCGCTCGCCGATGTATTCCGGCCAGATCAAGAGCAGCGGCCCGCGCTATTGCCCGTCGATCGAGGACAAGATCGTCCGCTTCGGCGACCGCGACGGGCATCAGATCTTCCTCGAGCCGGAGGGGCTCGACGACACCACGGTCTATCCCAACGGCATCTCGACCTCGCTGCCGGAAGAGGTGCAGCTGGCGATTCTGGCGCACCATTCCCGGCCTCGAGCGGGTGCGGATGGTCCGGCCGGGCTATGCCATCGAATACGACCATGTCGACCCGCGCGAGCTCGATCCGACGCTTGCAGACCAAGCGTCTGCCGGGGCTGTTCCTGGCCGGGCAGATCAACGGCACCACCGGCTATGAAGAGGCGGCGCGCGCAGGGACTTGTTGCGGGCCTCAACGCGGCATTGGCCGCCAGCGGCGCCGACGCCGATCGTGTTCGATCGCGCCGACGGCTATCTCGGCGTGATGATCGACGATCTCGTGACGCGCGGCATCACCGAGCCGTACCGGATGTTCACCTCGCGGGCCGAGTACCGGCTGACCTTGCGGGCCGACAACGCCGATCAGCGCCTGACCGACAAGGGGATCGCGCTGGGCTGCGTCAGGGCAGGCGCGGTCGATCCGTCACGGCGCCAAGATGACGGCGCTCGATGCCGCGAAGGCGCTGGCGAAGTCGCTGACGCTCACGCCCAATGAAGCCGCGAGATATGGACTGGCGCTTAACCGCGACGGTCATCGCCGCTCGGCCTTTGAGCTGCTGGCCTATCCGGAGATCGGCTGGGACGGAGTTGCGCGGCATCTGGCCGGAGCTGTCGGCCATTGACCATCGGATCGCGGTCCATCTTGAGATCGACGCCAAATACGATCGTCTATCTCAAGCGCCAGATCGCCGACGTCGATGCCTTCCGCCGCGACGAGGGTTTGATCCTGGCCGATATCGATTACGCCGATGGTGCCCGGACTTTCCAACGAGGCCCGCTCGAAACTTGAGGCGGCGCGACCGCGCACGGTGGGGCAGGCGGGTCGGCTCGACGGTTTGACGCCGGCCGCGCTCGGCATCCTGGCGGCGTATCTGCGACGGGAAGCGCGACGGAAGACTTCGGTGGCGACGGCGTAAGGCTGTTTCACGTGAAACAGCGACGGCTGGATTGCGTCGTGTCAGCTCCGGCGTTCATCCTGCAGTGGCGCGGCGCTAGTCTTCGAGATCGCAGATTCTCAAATCTCGTCGCCGTCCTGGCGAGGCTCGCCGATAGACGGCTCGCAGCATCGCGCTGACAGAATTGAGCTACCATCGAGTCAAATGGCCCAAGATCGCAAACCAGACAGCAGCCTGCTGTCGCCGCCGACAAGGCCGCGGCCCTCACGCTGACGCCCGTTTCACGTGAAACAGAGGCGCGGCTGGATCGCTATGTCGATCTGCTGCTGGAGTGGCAGGCGAAGACCAATCTGGTGGCGCCGTCGACGCTTCCAAATCTGTGGACCCGGCACATCTCCGATCTCGCTGCAGCTCCTGACGCCTCGCTCCCGTCGGCCAAGGTCTGGGTCGACCTCGGCAGCGGCGGAGGTTTTCCCGGCGTGGTGCTGGCCTGCGCATTGGCGGAAACGCCGGGCGCGACGGTCCATCTGGTCGAGCGCAACGCCAAGAAGGCCGCCTTCCTGCGCGAGGCGCTGCGCGTTACCGGCGTCACCGGGCATGGTGCATCTCGCCGATATCGGGGATACTGTGGATAGAATCACCGGCCCGGTCGATTGCGTCACTGCGCGGGCGGTGGCTCCGCTACACCAGCTCATCGGTTTCGCGGAACCGCTGGTGAGAAAGGGTGCGAAAGCCCTGTTTCTCAAGGGCCAAGATGTAGAGGCTGAATTGACCGAAGCCACTAAATATTGGAATATCAAGCCGCAATCTGCATTCCAGCCGCACCGGCGGACAGGGCTGGATCGTCGAACTCGACCGCATCGAGCGGCGCAACCCGTCCGCGACAGGCGATGGCACCGGCGCATGACCGTAATTGATGAGATTTATCAAGAGGATAAGGCGACACACTCCGGCCGGCCATCCGCGCATCCTGGCGCTCGCCAACCAGAAGGGCGGCGTCGGCAAGACCACCACCGCGATCAATCTCGGCACCGCGCTCGCCGCGATCGGCGAGCGCGTGCTGATCGTCGATCTCGATCCGCAGGGCAACGCCTCCACCGGCCTCGGCATCGATCGCCGCAGCCGCAGCTGCTCGACCTATGACGTGCTGATCGGCGAGGCGCCGCTGCGCGACGCGGTGGTGCCGACCGCGGTGCCGCGGCTGCACATCGCGGCGTCGACGATGGATCTCTCCGGTCTCGAACTCGAGCTCGGGCTCGGCGCGCGACCGCGCGTTCCGCCTGCGCGACGCGATCGCCGCGCTGCAACGCCAACGCCACGCCGAGACCCGATTACACCTACGTGCTGATCGATTGTCCGCCGTCGCTCAATCTTCTCACCGTCAACGCGATGGCGGCGTCGGACGCGATCCTGGTGCCGCTGCAATGCGAGTTCTTCGCGCTCGAAGGGTCTGTCGCAATTGCTGCAGACCGTGGAGCAGGTGCGCTCGACGCTCAATCCCGAGCCTGTCGATCCACGGCATCGTGCTGACCATGTTCGACTCGCGCAACAATTTGTCGAACCAGGTCGTCGCCGACGTCAGGCAGTTCATGGGCGCAAGGTCTACAACACCATGATCCCGCGCAACGTGCGCATCTCCGAGGCGCCGTCCTACGGCAAGCCGGTGCTGGTCTACGATCTCAAATGCGTCGGCAGCGAAGCCTATCTCAAGCTCGCGACCGAAGTGATCCAGCGCGAGCGCGAGCTGCGCGCGCATTGATACGCACGTACGTCGTAGGATGGGCACCAGCGGAGCGATCCGATCCAGATGCGCAGCTGATGGTGGCGGATCACGGCGCATCGCGCGCTTTACCCACCCTGCGACTAACGGCGAAGCCGAGATTCAGTACCGGAGCACTTGAGTTGAATCCAAGGGAGCTGGCGATGGCCGACGAAGCGCGTTCGCGACTGGGCCGCGGTCTTGCAAGTCTGATCGGGGATGTCGGCGGCGAAGCCGCGCATCTGGATCGGCCGCGCGACCCAGCGCAAGGTGCCGATCGAATTCCTCAAACCCAATCCGCGCAATCCGCGCCGGGATTTTTCCGATGCCGAACTCGGCGAGCTCGCCGACTCGATCAAGCAGCACGGCGTGATCCAGCCGATCGTGGTGCGTCCGGTCAAGCGGCGCGCAGGACCGTTATCGAGATCATCGCCGGCGAGCGCCGCTGGCGCGCGTCGCAGATCGCCGGCCTGCACGAGGTGCCGATCGTGCCGGTCGATGTCAGCGACAGCGACGCGCTCGAGATCGCGATCATCGAAAACGTGCAGCGCGAAGATCTCAATGCGATGGAAGAGGCGCAGGGCTATCACGCGCTGGCCAATGAATTCAAACGCAGCCAGGACGAGGTCGCCAAGATCGTCGGCAAGAGCCGCAGCCACGTCGCCAACATGATGCGGCTGACGAAACTGCCGGCCGAGGTGCAGGCCTACATCGCATCGGGCCAGCTGTCGGCCGGTCACGCCCGCGCGCTGATCGGCGTGCCCGATCCGACCGCTGCCGCCAAACGCATCGTCGAGGAGGGCCTCAACGTGCGCCAGGCCGAGGCGCTGGCGCATGTCGAGGGCGTGCCGGAGCGCAAGCCGCAGAAGGCGCGCGGCGGCAAGGTCAAAGACCCGGACACGGTCGCGCTGGAAAAGCGCGTCAGCGACGCGCTCGGCCTTGCGGTCAGCGTCGATCACCGCGATCCCGGCGGCACCGTGCAGCATCCGCTACCGCGACCTCGAACAGCTCGACGAGATCTTGCGGAGGCTGGACAAGCGGCAGTTGACGTCGTCGTTCCGGGATCGCCGGTTGACGCAGCGCCGCGGAATCACGGTCTACCGCAGCGTGATCGGATCGCGACTCTCAGCTTCGAGCGAGCTTCGCTGTCGCGACTCCGCGCGCAGGGCGAGCGTGAAGAGCGCTCTCAGTCACCCCGCCGCTTCGCATTCGCCGCGATCGACAACAGCGTGCGCTGTGCGATCGCGGCCGCCAGCGGCGCGTTGCTTGCGCATCTCCAGCGCCGCGGTCGCGAGCTGCTCGATGATCGCGACCAGCCGCGCCGCACTGAAATTGCGCAGCGCGGTTTCGACATTGCCCCTTGCGCGAGAAGTGCAGGCGCGGAAATCCGCTGTCGAGCAAGGTCGATAGCGGCGTTCCCTCGGCGACCGCGAGCGCCGATTTGTGCAGCCACGCCGCCTGGCGCTGCGCGGCCGGAGATGATCACGCCCGGATAGGTGCCGGCGACCATGGCCTTGGCAAATTCGGCTTCGACCAGATCCGGCTTTCCGGCGAACGCGCCGTCCACGATCGGATCGATCTTCAGCTCGGAGGCGTCGGCGACCACCGCCATCACGTCCTCGAGCGTGACCTCGCGCTCGCCATGCGCATAGAGCGCGAGCTTGCGCAGCTCGTTGCGCGAGGCCTGGCGGTCGCCGCCGAGCAACGCCATCAGCACCGCGCGGGCGTCCGCCGCGATCCGCAAATTGGAAACCCGCAACTCGTCGTCGATCAATTTTGCCAGGTCGCGCTCGCCGTCGGGATAGCAGCCGATCGCCACCGCGGTCTTGGCGCGCTCGCAGGCCTTGCGCAGCGGCGATTCCGGCCGCAGCTCGCCGGCCTCGATCACGATGCGGCAATCCTTCAGGGGCAAGTCCGCGAGCGTATCGACGCCGCTGGCAAAACTGCGCGAGCCGGCGCGGACGCGGATGGCGCGGCGGCCGCCGAACAGCGGCACCGTCATCGCCTCATCGACCAGCCGCGACGGTTCGGCCGAGAGTTCGTCGCCGTCCAGCCGAACCAGCGAGAACGGATCGTTGGGGTCGTCGACCGCGGATGCCAGCAGCGCGTCGGCGCGTTCGCGCACCAGGCCGGCATCGGGACCGTAGAGCAGGATGATGGGACGCCCCGGATCGGGCCGGGCGAGAAAAGCGTCGATCTCTTTTCCGCGAAGCGCGACCATCGGATTGAAGTCCATCTTAACTGGAAGTGTCGTCATTCTGACGGTTGCGACGGCGCACGGCGCGAGTCCGTCTCCCTGTAGGATGAGAACGGTGCCATGCTGTCCGATCCGGCATGCGCTGCAGTCGCGCAACCTCGGAGCTGAGCGTGTAGCCGTCAGGTGCCGGCGACGAAGAACGACGCCAGCCGGGTCTGGATATTTTCCGCGATTTCCTGGGCGGCGCGATCCTCGGCGTCGCGGATAGGCGCGCGGGCGGGCGAAGCGCTGCAGCTGCCCCGGGATGTCGTAGGACACGCGGGAGAATGTGGTGCCGGTCATGACCGATTTGTTCGAGGCGATCTCGATCAGATTGTACTGCGCATCGATGCCGTAGTTCTCGCTGGAGGGCAGCGCGGTGGTCGGATCGATCATCAGCGACGAACGGATGGTGTTGAACCGCAGCACCAGCCGATGGGTCGGCGGCATGCCGGTGGCGTTGCCGTAGAGCTTGAACGCCAGCGCGTTGCGGATTTCCACCCCGATCCGGGCCTCGCGCGAGGCGTTGGGCTTGTCGACCGGCGGGACTTCCACGCCCATCAGCTTTTCGCGCAAGGCCGGGCGTGCCGTCGCTACGTTCGGCATACATCGGCTGAAAGCAGCCGGCCGTCAGCGCCGCCAGAGCGGCCACGGCCAGAAGCCGAGCGGCGATGCGGGTACTAGCCAACGACATTCACGATCCTCATGGGAACAATGATGACCTTGCGGACGGCCTTGCCGCCGAGCGCCTGTTTTACCGCATCGAGGGCCAAAACGGCAGCCTCAATTTCCGGATTTTGCGCACTGCGGGCCACCGTGACCTCACCCCGCTTCTTGCCGTTGACCTGAACCACCAGCGTCACGGTGTCTTCAACCAGCAAATCGCGTTCGATTTGGGGCCAATTGGCCTCCGAAATCAGCCCGGCTGCCCCAGCACCGTCCAGCATTCCTCGGCCAGATGCGGCATCATCGGCGCGAACAAGTTGAACAAGGATGACCGCGGCCTCGCCGGACAGCCCATGCCAGATCCGGCGAGGGCTGGCCCTCGCGCCCAGCACGCTCGCCCAGCGCATTGGAGAATTCGCGGATATAGGCGAGGCAGACGTTGAAATGCAGCCTTTCGATCCCGGTCGAGACCTTGTCCAGCGCGCCATGCGCCGCCTTGCGCGAGCGCCAGCGCGTCGGCGCCGAACGACGCCGGCCGCGCCGCCGGGGCCGCCTTGGCGATCTCGGCTGATCTCGTTGACCAGCCGCCACAGCCGCTGCACGAAGCGCGAGGCGCCCTGCACCCGCTCATCGCTCCAGATCACGTCGCGGTCCGGCGGCGAGTCCGACAGCATGAACCAGCGCGCCACGTCGGCGCCATAGGTCGCGATGATGTCGTCGGGGTCGACGGTGTTGCGCTTCGACTTCGACATCTTCTCGATCGGGCCGATCGTGACTTCTTCGCCGGTCTCGATCAGGATGGCGCGCGGCGGCCGTTGGCGCCGGTCTCGATCTTCACCTCGGCCGGCGTCGCGTAGCTGCCGTCGGCCTTCTGGTAGGTTTCGTGCACGACCATGCCCTGCGTGTACATGACCGGCGAACGGCTCGTCGAATGCGATGTGGCCGGTGGCCTTCATCGCGCGGGTGAAGAAGCGGGCGTACAGCAGGTGCAGGATCGCGTGCTCGACGCCGCCGATATACTGGTCGACCGGCATCAGCCGGTCCACCACCGCGCGCGTGGTCGGCGCCGTCTCGTTCCACGGATCGGTGAAGCGCGCGAAGTACCACGACGAATCGACGAAGGTGTCCATGGTGTCGGTTTCGCGGCTGGCGCTTGCCGCCGCATTGCGGGCAGGCGACGTGCTTCCAGGTCGGATGATGGTCGAGCGCGTTGCCGGGTTTGTCGAAGGTCACATCCTCGGGCAGCACCACCGGCAGGTCCTTGTCCGGCACCGGCACCACATCGCATTTCGGGCAGTGGATCACCGGGATCGGGCAGCCCCAGTAGCGCTGGCGCGAGATGCCCCAGTCGCGCAGGCGGAAATTCACCTGGCGCTCGCCGACCGGCATGTTGCCGCGCGACTTCGGCTTCCAGCCGCTTCGCCACCTCTTCCTTGGCCTGCTCGATGGTCATGCCGTCGAGGAAGCGCGAATTGATCATGCGGCCGTCGCCGTCATAGGCGGTGTCGGTGATGACGAAGGTCTTGGGGTCCTGGCCTTCGGGACACACCACCGGGGTGTTGCCGAGCCCGTATTTGTTGACGAAATCGAGGTCGCGCTGGTCGTGCGCCGGGCAGCCGAAGATCGCGCCGGTGCCGTATTCCATCAGCACGAAGTTGGCGACATAGACCGGCAGCTTCCAGTCGGCATCGAACGGATGGATCGCGCTGGATGCCGGTGTCGAAACCCTGTTTCTCGGCGGTATCGATGATTTCCTGCGCGGTGCCGATGCCGTTTTGCCTCCGCGATGAATTCCGCGAGCTTCGGATTCTTCGCAGCCGCGGCCTGCGCCAGCGGATGGTCCGGCGCGATCGCCATGAATTTGGCGCCGAACAGCGTGTCATGCCGCGTGGTGAAGATCTTCAGCTCGGTCTCGCCATTCGGCGCGGTTGCCGGATCGAGCGCGAAACGCACCAGCATACCTTCAGAGCGGCCGATCCAGTTGCGCTGCATCAGCCGCACCTTGTCGGGCCAGCGGTCCAGCGTATCGAGCGCGTCCAGCAGTTCCTGCGAGTATTTCGTGATCTTGAAGACCCACTGGTTCATCTCGCGCTGCTCGACCAGCGCGCCGGAGCGCCAGCCGCGGCCGTCGATCACCTGCTCGTTGGCGAGCACGGTCATGTCGACCGGGTCCCAGTTGAGCTTGCGCTTCTCGCGCTCGGCCAGCCCCGCGCGCAGAAAGTCCAGAAACATCTTCTGCTGATGCTTGTAGTAGCTGGGATCGCAGGTCGCGAATTCGCGCGTCCAGTCGAGCGACAGCCCGATCGACTGCAGCTGCTTCTTCATCGCGGCGATGTTGTCGTAGGTCCACGCCTTCGGCGCGACCTTGCGCTCGATCGCGGCGTTTTCCGCCGGCAGCCCGAACGCGTCCCAGCCCATCGGGTGCAGCACGTTGAAACCCTTGGCCCGCATGAAGCGCGCCAGCACGTCGCCGAGCGTGTAGTTGCGGACATGCCCGATATGGATGCGCCCGGACGGGTAGGGGAACATCTCGAGCACGTAGTATTTCGGCCGCGGGTCGTCGTTCTCGGAGGCGAAGATCGCCTTCTCGTCCCACTGGCGTTGCCAGCGCGGCTCGGATTCACGTGCGTTGTAGCGTTCGGAGGTCATGGGAATCGCAGGGCTTTTTGTGGAATTCGTGTCCGACTTTAGGGACGGCGGACTAGGCCATAAAAGACCGCGAGGGGTCAATGGGTTGTAGGCAGTGGAAAAGCCGCCATTTGCGCTAGCCGATGGCGAAAATTCCGTAAACCTAGATTCTGATTCTCACGCAAAATGCCTGCAGGCACTTGGCTTTTGAGGCCATCCTGAACATTTGACTCGGTCAGATTGAGGCACGATTAACGCATCCATGGGAGGTTGCGGTCGACAAACCAGGGCTGGCTTCACAGACACGAGATCGTTCTAATCGTGACACGCGACGTGATTGACGAGGTTGATTTCGAATACGCGACGGCCGTCGCGGAAAAAGCCATGCGCTCGATGTGCGCAGCATCGCGTACCGCCGACGCCGAACAATTTTCACACCTGGTTCAAGTATTCGCTCGGCACCTCACCCGATCTCAAACGGGCGATCGATATCCTGGTCGGCAACAAGCGAAAGTTTGACACCACCACCAATCATGACCTGTTCGCGACCTATGTCGGATCGCACACCGCCGACGACACCGATCTCAACAACGTTTCGCACCAGCTCCATTCGGTCATCGCCTCCGCAAATCAGTATCTGACGGTGGCCATCGCCGATAACCGCTCGCAAATACGAGCCATCAACGATGCCACCGGCCACGGCGAAACCGTCCATCCAAAACTGCTGATCGAAAATCTGCTGGATGAATTGGCCAAGCGCGATCACGCGCGCAACGAAACTGGAGGCGCGCTTCGTCGAGTCGACGCGAGAGCTGGACACGATCCGCGATCTGCTGAACAAGTCGGAGGAGCGCGCCAAGACCGACGCGCTCACGGGGCTGCCCAACCGCCATGCCCTCGATGAATTCTTTCGCCACGCCCAGATCGCGGCGATGGAAAAAGGCGAGCCGCTCAGCGTCGCTGCTGATCGACATCGATCATTTCAAGTCGTTCAACGACAATTTCGGGCACGGCGTCGGCGATCAGGTGCTTCGATTGATGGCAAACGTGTTGCGGGAGCGGGTCCGGGAATACGATCTGCCGGCGCGATATGGCGGGGAAGAACTCATCGCCGTGCTTCCGGGTGCCGACCTCGCCACCTGCGGGGCGGTTGCCGAGCGTATCCGGCGCCTGGTCTCGGAGTGTTCCATCACCCGCCGCTCGACCGGGGAAATTCTTCCCAGCGTCACGGTTTCCATCGGTGTCGGACAGTTTCAGCTGGGCGAGTCGATGGCGGATCTGATCGATCGCTGCGACCGCGCGCTTTATCTCGCCAAGAGAACCGGACGCAACCGGGTCGTGACCGAGAACGAACTTGATCGCCAGCTGGCCGCGGGTTAGCCCGCCAGCGCGATGGTGTCAGCGGCGGCAGGCGGAGTTCCTCCGCCGCCACAGTACCCCGACCAAGCCAGTAGTACCACGGAGCGTTTAATGAGGTGCGGTTAACGCTTACGTGGGACGCTGTGGTCGAAGAACGGCAATCGTTCACAGACAGGCGATCGTACCAAATCGTGACAGCAAACGCGCTAGACGAGGTTGATTTCGAGTACGCGACCGCCGTCGCGGAAAAAGCCATGCTATCGATGGCGCAACAGCGCGTGCCGCCGACGCCGAACAATTTTCATACCTGGTTCAAGTATTCGCTCGGCACGTCACCCGATCTCAAACGGGCCATCGATATTCTGGTCGGCAACAAGCGAAAGTTTGACACCACCACCAATCACGACCTGTTCGCGACCTATGTCGCGCCGCATACCTCTGGCGAAACAGATCTCAACAACGTTTCGCAGCAGCTCCATACGGTGATGGCTTCCGCAAAGCAGTTTCTCGACGGTGGCGATCGCCGATAACCGCTCGCAAATACAGGCCATGAACGAGGTCGCCGACCAGAGCGAAGTCGGGGTTGATCCAAAGCTGCTGGTCGAAAATCTGCTGAACGAGCTGGCCAAAACCGTCACCCGTGCAACCAGGCTGGAGGCGAGCTTCGTCGAGTCGACGCGAGAGCTGGACGTGATCCGCGATCGCTGAACAAATCGGAGGAACGCGCCAGGACCGACGCGCTCACGGGTCTGCCCAACCGCCATGCCCTCGATGAATTCTTTCGCAAGGCCCAGATCGCGGCGATGGAAAAGGGCGAGCCGCTCTAGCGTGCTTGTTGATCGACATCGACCATTTCAAGTCGTTCAACGACAATTTCGGGCACGGCGTCGGCGACCAGGTGCTTCGATTGATGGCAAGGTGTTACGGGAGCGGGTCCGGGAAATCGATCTGCCGGCTCGATATGGCGGGGAGGAGCTCATCGCCGTGCTTCCGGGTGCCGACCTCGCCGCCTGTGCGGCGGTTGCCGAGCGCATACGCCGCTCCATCTCGGAGTGCACGATCACTCGCCGCTCGACCGGGGAGATGCTTCCCAGCATCACGGTTTCCATCGGTGTCGGGGAGTTTCCAGATGGGCGAGTCGATGGCGGATCTGATCGAACGCTGCGATCGCGCGCTTTATCTCGCCAAGGGAACCGGACGCAACCGGGTCGCGACCGAGAACGAACTTGATCGCCAATTGGCCACGGGTTGGCTCGCGATCGCGATCGCGCCGTCCGTGATCCGCACGAACCCATGCTCGACCACAGCGTTGCGGCCGCGGTGCTTGGCGGCGTAGAGGGCTGCGTCGGCGGCCTCGATCAGGTCGCCCGGCTGCTGCGCGGCATTCGGCTTGGTGCAGGCGACGCCGACGCTGACGGTGACGGTTTGATAGAGGCTGGTGGCGTGAGGCATCGCGAGGCTCTGGACCGCCGCGCGCACCATCTCGCCGATCTCCAGCGCGCGGCCTGGGCCGGTGTTCGGCAGCAGCAGGCAGAATTCCTCGCCGCCATAGCGCCCGGCAAAGCCCATGGTCTCGGCGGCAACGCCGGACAGCGTTTCGCCGAGCCTGGAGAGGCAGACGTCGCCTTCGGGATGGCCGTAGGTGTCGTTGAACAGCTTGAAGTGATCGACGTCGATCATCAGCAGCGACAGCTCGCCGTCATACTGCGTGGGCCTTCAGCCATTCGAAGTCGAGCCGGCTCTGGAAGCCGCGCCGGTTGGCAAGGCCGGACAGCATGTCGATCGAGGCGATCACGGTCAGCCGTTCGTTGGTGGCGACCAGCTCGCGCTCGCGCTCGGCAAGCTGCGCCGCCATCGCGTTGAACGCGCGGGCCAGCGGAATGAATTCCGCCGGCAGGCGGTTGCGCGCCGCACGCACCGACCAGTCGCCCTGGCCGAACCGTTTCGCCATCCCCGCCATCATCTCGATCGGCCGGATGATAAGCTTCTCGGCGGCGATCAATGCGCCGAGCAGCACGAACAGGCATGACGAACCCGCAGTTGCAGATAGGCGGTGCGAATCTCCCGGTCGATGGCAGCAGAAACCTTGGTCTCGTCGATGCTGACGATCAGCCGCGATCCGCGTGCCGGCAATGCGCGCAAAACTGACCGCGCGCTTCGAGCCATCCACGGCGACGAAGGAAAGCGATCCTTCCGCCTGAGTCCGAATCGATCGCCTTTGCTGCGATGGCCGATAGCAATGGTACCGCATCAAGCGACCGGCCGACCATGCTGACCTGATCGGCCGGCGCCGCCAGCACGATTCCGTGTGCTGTCGATCAGAACCGCCGGAAACGCCGGGGCGGCCGCCGAGATTGCTCATGATCTTCGACATCCAGTCCAGATTGACGCCGGCGAGAACGATGGAATCCGCATCTGCATTGATGGCGGAGACCGGATAAGCCGCCATCACGACCGGGTTGTTGGTAAGCTTGGCGAGCAGAAAGTCGCTGAAGACAACCTCGCGGCTCTCTGCGCCTTCTTGAAATAGGCCCGGTCACTGAGATCGACACCGACAAAGATGTTGTTTGTCGAGCATTGAACGCGTCCGTCGCCGCCAACAATCAGCAGAGTGCGAATCCAGGGCAGATGGACGGGCAGGCTGGCGCGCAGGATGTCGCAACTACGACCTACGCCGCCGGCCGAGGCGCGGATATAGGCCGTCGATTTCAGCACCGTCTCGACCGAGGAGATCATTTCGCGCTGCGCGTCAGCGCTATGCTGCGCGAGTTTCGAGAATTCCTGGGAGGCCAGCGCGACCTGTTTGGCGCGGTTGTCCTCGAGCGAGCGGACGCGTTCCAGCATCAAGGGCGCCACCAGGATCAGCGCCAGCAACGCCAGCCGCGCGCGGATTCCAAGAAGCTTCTTGAGTTTCACCCTTTCGCGGTTGAAAGTAACGCGTGACATCTTCAGCCCCCAGCCCTCATAGCTAGAGAGAAGGGTTCAAGAAGCCTTTCCAGAACTTGGTAAAATTCGAACAAACCCCGTAAATTTACCACTCATAGATGACATGGCGCCCGAAATCCCAGTAACGATAACGCCGCATTCACCAAACGGGCTCGTCCACGGTGGAGCAGGACATCGCGCGCGCCTGCGAGCAAGCGCGCCGGGATCGCTCGTCGGTGACGCTGATCGCGGTTTCGAAGACGTTCGATGCCGGCGCGATTGCGCCGGTCATCGCGGCCGGACAGCGCGTATTCGGCGAAAATCGCGTGCAGGAAGCCAAGGCGAAGTGGCCAGGGTTAATGTCGGCTTATCCCGATATCGCCCTGCATCTGATCGGGCCGCTGCAATCCAACAAGGCCAGGGAAGCCGTGGCGCTGTTCGACGCCATCCATTCGGTCGACCGTCCGAGTATTTGCGAAGCGTTAGCCAAGGAAATCGATTCTCAAAACGCCGGCCGCGAATTGTTCGTTCAGCTCAATACCGGCGAGGAGCCGCAGAAGGCGGGCATCGCCCCGGCCGAGGCGGATGCCTTCATAGCCAGCTGCCGCGAAAAATATGGTCTGCCGATTTCCGGCCTGATGTGCATTCCGCCGGTCGACGACGCGCCGGCGCCGCATTTCGCGCTGACCGCGAAGATCGCCGCGCGCAACGGGCTGAAGAGTCTGTCGATGGGCATGAGCGCCGATTTCGCGATCGCCATCCAGTTCGGCGCCACGCATGTGCGCGTGGGCTCGGCGATTTTCGGGCATCGGTGATTCCGTCGTCTTTGCTGCGCCTGCAATGACGTTGAACCGCCTATTTGAACGCGCACCGACACCTTTCCGATCGACCCGAAATCGGCCTCGAACACATCGCCGGACTGAATCGGCAGCGGTGCGTGGCAGGTGCCGGTGGTGACGACCTCACCCGCTTTCAGCGTCACGCCAAGCTGGCGCAGTTCGTTGGCGAGCCACGTCAGGGCAACCCTGGGGTCGCCAAGCACGTTCTTGCCATGACCGGTGAATTGCCGGCCGCGCAGCGTGATGACCGGTTTCTCCTCGACGAGGTCGAGCGCGCGCCAGTTCGACGCCGTTGGCGCACCGAGCACGAACAGGTGCGCGCATGCATTGTCGGCGATGATTTGCGCGGCGCCGGCGCTGACGAAATCCGCGAACCGCGAATCCGGAATCTCGATCGCCGGATGAAGCGTATCGACCGCATCGAGCACCTCCTGCACGGTGTAGGCTGACGGATCGCGGCGGCAGATCGATGCCATGCGAAAGGCGAATTCCGGCTCGGCGACGCGCATTTCATTTCCGGCCATCGAAGCCGTGCCGCCATCGGGAATCACCGTCTCGGGCAGGATGCGTCCGGCCATCGGGCCGTCGACATTGATGTGCTTTTGCCCGGCCTCGCTGGTGGCTGCGATTTTCCAGCCGAACAGATGTTCCGGCCGAGTACTTTTCGATGCCGCCTGGATCGCGTAGCCTTCGCGCGCGATCGCGAGGACGCTGTGCACGCGTCGAGGCTTGCGAGCTTGGTGCCGGCGCGCCAATGATCCTGCAGGGTCCGTGACGCAGCCGCTATCTGATTTTTGTCGAGCATGGTTTTCGATATCCCGCAAATGGCGCTCATCCAATCACGATTCTGGTCTCGGGACCCAGCCGCCGCAGCAGCCGCAGCATGGCCGATTTCGTCATCGACACGCATCCTGCGGTCGGCGCGAAATTCTCGCGCGCCAGATGCAGGAATACCGCGCTGCCGCGGCCGGCGATGCGCGGGCGAGCTGTTGTGATCGATCTCGACGATGAAATCGTAGAGGTGGTCGTCGCGCGTGAGCCGATCGCCGCCGCAACCGGCGCTCGAGCCGTACCGGCTGGTTGTAATGGCGGCTTTGCGGATCTTCGCACCAGGCGTCTTCGGGCCGGATGGCGCGGACGGGCAGGAATGTGCGCGGCCTCGGGTGGCGGTCGGCGCGCCACCACAATTGCCGGGGCCGAAAGGTGCCCTCGGGGTCCCGCCATCGCCTTCGCGCTTGTTGGCCCGGATGCCGCCGCGCCCAAGGGCGACCGGCATGGTCTGCCCGTCGGCGGTCAGCCAGCCCCGGCGCGGGTCGCCGGCGGCGGCGTTAATCCTGATCGCGGAAGCCGGCCGATCACGCGCGACTGTCTGATAAGTGATTGAAGTATGATGGAATTTCCATGCAATTGCTAAGTCTCTGCAGGTGGTGGTCGGCGTGTAAATGCTCTATTTCACGCCATTACAGGACATTCATCCAAACGCCCGCGAATTCTGGAGTACAGTGCGTTTTGGCTTGTGAATCTGTAACAGCCGCTTACCTGAATACGAATCACGACCGACGAACCGAGATTTTACCGACCCACGACACGGCCGAAAGCGTTCCGCGCCCGCCGCCTCCAAGAGGATCGTACCCATGGCCAATGCCCGCAAGATCCTGATCGTGGAAGACGATACCGATCTGCGCGACACGTTGGTGGAGCAATTGTCGCTGCACGACGAATTCGAAGCCTCCGCCGTCGACACCGGCGCCAAAGGCGCCAGCGCCGCCAAGGCCGATGCTCCCGATCTCGTGCTGATGGATGTCGGACTGCCCGACACCGATGGCCGCGAAGTCGTGCGCTGCCTTACGCAAGGGCGGGTTCAAGGCTCCCATCATCATGCTCACCGGCCACGATACCGATCCGGACACCATCCTCGGGCTCGAATCCGGCGCCAACGACTATGTGGCAAAGCCATTTCGCTTCGCGGTGCTGCTGGCGCGGATCCGGGCGCAGCTCCGCCAGCATGAAGCCAGCGAGGACGCGGTGTTTTCGGTCGGGCCCTACAGTTTCCGGCCCGGCTCCAAGATGCTGACCGGCGCCAACGCCAGGAAAGTGCGGCTGACCGAAAAGGAAACCGCGATCCTGCGGTTCCTTTACCGGGCCGGCCAGCTGCCGGTGTCGCGGGAGACGCTGCTGCAGGAAGTGTGGGGCTATAATTCGGGCGTCACCACCCACACCCTGGAAACCCACATCTACCGGCTGCGTCAGAAGATCGAGAAAGATGCCGCCAATCCCGAGATTTTGGTGACGGAAGCAGGTGGCTACAAGCTGGTACCTTGATACATTCAGTCGCGATTGGTATGGAAACCTGCTGTCCGAATCCGAAGTTCACCCGGTGCGGCGGCTAATGCCTGGGCGAAACTTCGGCTTCGACGGCACCGGCAATTGATGATTCCTGCGCGATTTTGATTCAGACGTTTTCTTATGTTTTCTTGGAAGGCCTGCGTTTTCTTGGAAGACTTGCGGCGGAAATGAAGAGAACTTCTGCACCACCGCACTAGCCCGGTCACCGGTTCTGCATGTCGATCGAAGATGATGTTGCCCTGCTCGAGCGCGTCCCGACATTGCGCCTGTTGGGGACGACGGCGCTGCGCATGCTGGCGATCGGGTCCGAGCAGCGCAATGTCGCGCGCGGCGACTTGCTCTTCAATGCAGGCGACGATGCGGACGCGGGATTTATCGTTCAGCGCGGCGCGTTCCGGATCGAAAACGGCGCTGGCGCCGAAATCGTCGCGGGCCCCGGCGCGCTGATCGGCGAGCTTGCGCTGGTCGTCGCGATGCAGCGGCCGTCCACGGCAACCGCGCTGGAACATTGCTCGGTGATCCGCGTCGCGCGCAGCCTGTTTCAGCGCGTGCTGGAAAGCGATCCCGCCGCCGCGCGCCGCCTGCGCGATGAATTCGCCAGCCGCACCAGCCAGATCGCCAGCGATATCCTGGTGGCGGGCGCGAAGCTGGGTAGTTGAACACCTCTCGTCATTCCCGATGTGCAATTGCACGTGTGATCGCACTACCTGGCGCAGGCCCGGAATCCATACTCCCGTCGTGGTTATGGATTCGGCTCGCTCGCTCACTGCGCGCTCAGATGTGCAATCGCACATCGGGGAATGACGGTGTGAAGCTCACACCTCCAGCGTCACCGTCACCGGCACATGGTCGGACGGCCGCTCCCAGCCGCGCGCATCGCGCGTGATCCGGAAATCGCTGACGCCATCCTTGAGGGCGCGCGATACCCAGATGTGATCGAGCCGGCGGCCGCGATCGGCCAGCGTCCAGTCCGCGGCGCGATAGCTCCACCAGGTATAGACTTTTTCCGACAGCGGGATGCGCGCGCGTGCGACGTCGACCCATTCGCCATGGGTCTGCGCCGCCAGCAGCTTCTCGCATTCGATCGGCGTGTGCGACACGACTTTCAGCAATTGCTTGTGCGACCACACGTCGTTCTCATGCGGCGCCGACGTTGAGATCGCCGACCAGGATATGGCGGTCATCGCCGCGCGGATGCAGCGGCTCGCACGCCTTCATCTCGTCGAGGAAGCGGAGCTTGTGCTCGAATTTCGGATTGAGCGCGGGATCGGGAATATCGCCGCCGGCCGGGACGTAGAAATTATGCAGCACCAGCGGCTTTGACAGCTGTGCCTTGGCGCCGAACGCCACCGAGATGTGACGCAGAATCGATCTTGTCGCAGAAGGTGCGGATGTCCGTGGTCTCGAACGGCAGCTTCGAGATCGACGGCGACGCCGTGATAGCCCTTCTGCCCGTTCAGCGCGACGTGCTCATAGCCGAGGCGCCTGAAACGCTTCAGCGGAAATGCGTCGTCGATGCATTTGGTTTCCTGCAGGCACAGCACATCCGGCCGCACCGACTTGAGGAATTTGGCGACGAGGTCGATGCGCAGCCGCACCGAATTGATGTTCCAGGTTGTCAGGGAGAAACGCATGGGGAGCTCGGCAATGCAGGAAAGCGTGCGGCTGATGACGCAGCGTCCCACGACCCGCAATGGCAAGAAGGGCATTGTTCAGCCCGGCGGCGTCGAGTAATTGGTGAAGTCGATCTTGAACAGGCCGGGATCGACCTTCTTGGAGGAATCCAGATTGTAGACCGCAACCGTGGTGTCATAGCCCTGCGGGTCGGTGACGGTCCATTGCTTGAGCTGGCCGTCCTTGGTGCCGATCATCAGCATCAGTCGGCTGGTGCCGATCAGCGCCTGCTTCTCCTCGATGGTGACGCTGATGAAGCACCTCATCGGCGGTCACGCTCACGACGTTGGTGTCCTTCAGCAGATCGATGCGATCCGACAGCAGAAACCGCAGCGGCGTCTGCGACAGCGGATAGATGTCCTGGGTCGCAAGCTTGCGGTCGCGCACCGCCAGCGACGATCCGTCGGCGATAATCGCGATCGGGCTCGGCGCGTCATATTCGAAACGCACCTTGCCGGGCTTCTGGATGTAGAAATCGCCCTTGGTCTTGCTGCCGTCGGGGCCGACCTGGACGAAATTTCCGACCAGCGTCTGCAGCGACGACAGATAGGAACTCACCTTGGCGGCCTGCGCCTTTTGATTGGCATCGAAGGTCGCGAAAATATTGGCGGGAAGATTGCGGCGCGGATCCGGGATCACCGGATTCGGCGGCGCCGTCTGGGTCGTCCCGGTCGTCATCGGGGCCTTCTGCTGGTCCGACGCGCTCAACTGGACGTCGCGCGCGGCGCTTTGGCGCCGGTTTTGGCATCGGGACGATCTGCGCCGAAACGGTTTGCGCAGAACGATGGCGTCAGCGATGCTCACCACGGATAGCGCGATCAGCAACGCCAAAGCCGTGCGGATGCCGGCGAACCGTCGAATTGCTCTGTCATTCGAATTTTCGTGATTTCTATTCAACGAGTCGTCCTGGTTGGCGCGCGGCCATTTTATCGCGCTTTCGACCAAAGGAGCTATCGTTTTTCCGTGAAAATATAATGCCAAATCCGGCAATCCCCTGAATCGATGACGATTGTTAGAAGCCGCCTTCTTCTTCCTCGACCAGAATCTCGCGCTTTCCGGCGTGATTGGGCTGCCCGACGATGCCCTCGAGTTCCATCCGCTCCATCAGCGACGCGGCGCGGTTATATCCGATCTGCAGCCGGCGCTGAATGTAGCTGGTGGAGGCCTTGCGGTCGCGCTTGACGATCGCCACCGCCTGCGAGAACAGGTCGCCGCCGCCTTCGCCGCCGCCCATGCCGGTGGAATCGAACACCGCGCCGTCCTCGTCGGTCGGCTCTTCCGCGGTGACCGCCTCGAGGTATTCCGGCTGGCCTTGCGACTTGAGATGGCGCACCACCTTCTCGACCTCCTCGTCGGAGACGAACGGTCCGTGCACGCGGCTGATGCGTCCGCCGCCGGCCATATAGAGCATGTCGCCCTGCCCGAGCAGCTGCTCGGCGCCCATTTCGCCGAGAATGGTGCGGCTGTCGATTTTCGAGGTGACCTGAAACGAGATGCGGGTCGGGAAGTTCGCCTTGATGGTGCCGGTGATGACGTCGACCGACGGCCGTTGCGTGGCGAGGATCACGTGCAGGCCGGCGGCGCGCGCCATCTGCGCCAGGCGCTGCACCGCGCCTTCGATATCCTTGCCGGCGACCATCATCAGGTCGGCCATTTCGTCGACGATGATGACGATGTAGGGCAGCGGCTCGAGATCGAGCTTCTCGTCCTCGTAGATCGCCTTGCCGGTTTCCTTGTCGAAGCCGGTATGCACCGTGCGGGTCAGTTCCTCGCCCTTGGCCTTGGCTTCCACCAGGCGCGCGTTGTAGCCGTCGATGTTGCGCACGCCGAGCTTGGACATTTTCTTGTAGCGCTCTTCCATCTCGCGCACCGCCCACTTCAGCGCGACCACGGCCTTCTTCGGGTCGGTCACGACCGGCGTCAGCAGATGCGGGATGCCGTCATAGACGGAGAGTTCGAGCATCTTCGGATCGACCATGATCAGGCGGCATTGATCCGGCCGCAGCCGATAGACCAGGCTGAGGATCATGGTGTTGATGGCGACCGATTTGCCGGAGCCGGTGGTGCCGGCGATCAGCAGATGCGGCATGCGCGCGAGATCGACGATGATGGATTCGCCGCCGATGTTCTTGCCGAGGCAGAGCGGAAGTTTTGCCACCGACTCGTTGCCGTCCTTGACCGTGAGCAGTTCGCGCAAATAGACCTTTTCGCGATGCGGGTTCGGCAGTTCGATGCCGATGGCGTTGCGGCCGGGAACGACGGCGACGCGCGCCGACAGCGCGCTCATCGAGCGCGCGATGTCGTCGGACAGTCCGATGACGCGCGAGGATTTGATGCCGGGCGCGGGCTCGAGTTCGTACAGCGTCACCACCGGTCCGGGATGGGCCTTGACGATTTCGCCGCGGACGCCGAAGTCGCCGAGCACGCCTTCCAGCGCGCGCGAGTTGGCATCCAGTTCGGACTTGCTGAGCGGCTGGCGATCGCGACGCCTTCGGCGCGGTCAGCACCGGAAACCGGCGGCAGTTCGAACCAGGATTGCGCGCGAGGGCCTTCGGCGCGGCCTTCTTGCGCGGCGCGCGGGCGGCCGGAACTTCCTCGTCGTCGTCCTCGTCTCTCGTCTCGTCGTCTTCCAATCGTCTTCGGCCTGCGGGGCCAGTGACGGAGCCGCGCGGCCGCCGAGATTTGGCTCCTGACGTTCGAACGGAGCGTGCGCGGCGGCGGCGCGCTCGAGACCAGCGAGCGGTAGGCGCGGACGAGCATCCAGCCACAGCCGCGCCTTCGCGCTCATCACGGCATGGAACGCCCATCCCGAGCGAGACCGAGCCGTCGATCCTCTTCTTCCACGAACGGCGCGTCGTCATCCTCGATCGGCGTCAGTTCGTCTTCGCTGCGGGCGCGAGCCCATGCCGCTGGCGAACAGGAATGTCGCGACATCGGCGGCGAAAGGATAATCCCGAGCACGAGGCGATAGATGATACCGGGCGGACCGAACACCACGGCGGGCGCGCGCACCAGCGCGTCGCCGACGACGCCGCCAAGCCCGGTCGGCAGCGGCCATGCTCCGCCATGCGGCCCAGCAGCTTGCAAAGCCCGCCGCATATCACCGTGCAGAGGATCCAGCATCCGAGCCGCAGCGCTTCGCGGTCGAAGGTGCGATGGGTCAGCATGCGCCAGCCCCACACCGCGACCGGGAGGATCAGCATGATCGCGCCGAGGCCGAGAATCTGCATCATGAGATCGGCGCAGATCGCGCCGGGATAGCCGACGATGTTGCGGATCGCGCGCGACGTCGCGTGGCTGAGGCCTGGGATCCTGCACCGACCAGGTCATCAGCGCCGCCGCCGCGACGCCGGACAACCGACGATCAGGTGCGAGGCCCGTGAGTTCGCGCAGCCGCCGCGCCAGCGCCTCGCGGATCGACGCCGGCAAATGGCCGACCAGGGGAATGACGCGTTCGATCGCTGGCATGCTCATGGGGCCCTGCGACTAATCCAGAATTTCGACCAGCCGGTGCAACGCCTCGGCTGTTGTTTCACTGTCTTGACACCAGCGCCAGGCGGATATAGCCGGCGCCGGGATTGCTGCCGTCGGCCTGCTGCCGCGCCAGATAGCTTCCGGGCACCACGCGCACGCCGCCGTCCCTGTAGAGTTTCACCGTCGCCGCTTCGTCGCCGCCGCGATCGCGATACATCGAGCCAGACGCAGAAGCCGCCGGCGGGGCGACGATAGCCATAGCGGTTGCCGAGAATCTGGTCGGCGAGATCGAACTTGATGCGGTAGAGCCGGCGGTTTTCCCTCGACATGCGCCTCGTCGCTGTAGGCCGCGACCGCGACATGCTGCAGCGGCACCGGCACCTGGGGTGCGGCGACATTGCGCAGCTCGTGAAAGACGCCGAGAAATTTCTTGTCGCCGGCGGCAAAGCCGACCCGCATGCCCGGCAGGTTCGAGCGCTTCGACAGCGACTGGAACGCAACCACGTTGGTAAAATCAGGTCCGGCGCATTCCAGCACGCTGCCCGGCGCCTGCCTGGTGTAGATTTCCGAATAGCACTCGTCGCTCAGGATCATGAAGCCGAAGCGATCGGCGAGCGTCTTCAGGCGGGTGAAGTAATCGCGCGAGGCCACGGCGCCTTGCGGATTGGCCGGCGAGGCGATGAAGATCGCCACCGTTCGCGCCAGCGTGCGCGTCATCGAGCGCATCGAGGTCGGGCAGGAATCCGTTGGCGAGCGTGGTCGGCAGATAGATCTGCTCGCAGCCCGCCGCGCGGGCGCCGGCGCCATAGGCCGGATAAAACGGATTCGGCACCAGGATCGCGGGCTTGCCCTGTGCGCTGGCCGACATAGCGCGCCGCCGTGATCGCCGCGAAAAACAGGCCCTCGCGGCTGCCGTTCAGCACCAGAAGCTCGGTCTCGGGATCGACCGCCCGCGGCAGGTCGAACCGGGTGGAAAGCCAGTTCGCCGCCGCCCGCCGGAACGGCTCGATGCCCCTTGGCAATGCGGATAGCGGCCGAACTCGGCGGTGTGCTTGGCCAGCACCGGGCCGACAAACCCGGGCACCGGGTGCTGCGGTTCGCCCAACGATAGCGTAATCAATGGTTTAGCCGGCTGGTACGGCGCCAGAAGTTCGGTCAGCCGCGCAGAATGGCGAGCGCTCGGCTTTCCTGACTGGCCGGTGCCCTGCGGCGCACGGGATGAAGCGGTCATTGCCATACGTAAAGCGCCAGCACTGTTGAGGCAGCCGATCGCATGATGAGACCGGCCGGAAAACGGATCAAACCACCATAGATACGGCGAGGTTAAGACGCGATTAACCATCGACGCCAGCCACGCCGTTTGCCAATCTATTGCCGCACCATCAGGGCGCTCATTTTGGCGGCCGCGCCGCCAGCGAAACCAGAGTCGCGGCTGCCCTGGGATTGACGCCCGCGTCATCGTTTTGGCAACCGCTCGAAGCTCGGCAGGCCTTCAGGGATTTGGTGGAAAGCCTGTTTGTCGATGGTGTAGATCGCCATCTGCGGGCTGCCGAACAGGCTGGGATCGTCGAGCGTGCCGACCTTCAAAACCACGGCAGGCACAACCGTCGGCCGCGTCACCAGATGCGTGCCGCATTCGGCGCAGAAGTCCCGCGTCACGGCGCGTTCAAGATCGCTGCGGGTAAATTGTTTGGGCGCCCCCGCGGTATAGCTGAAGCTACCGGTCGGCATCAGGACGAACATGTTGGGCGCGCCGCCGGTGATATACTGGCACTCGCGGCAATGGCATTGCGCCTTCATCATCGGCTCGCCCTCGGCCACATAGCGCACCTGGCCGCAATAGCATCCGCCTTCCAGTTTCATGGCGTTCTCTCCCTGTCTTGTCATCCGGCCATTTCGACGCCAGCGGGCTCGCTTTGGCAATCCCCTTTTTGTTTCGCCCTGCCCCGGGCCTTTCGCCTTCGGCCGCGCCGCTCAGGCGCCCCGCAAAAGAAAGGGGCTCCAACTTGCGCTGGAGCCCCTCAACGGTCCGGGCATTGCCGGGTATGTGCCCAAACCGTAGTTCTGGGCGCGACCTCGTGAGATCGCGCCCCGGGAGAGACAGTTACATGTTGTAGGCGCGTTCGGTGTGCTCGGTGATGTCGAGACCTTCGCGCTCCACCTCAACGGTGGCACGCAGGCCGACGATGACATCGACGACCTTGTAGATGATCGCCGAACCGACGCCCGACCACACCAGCGTGGTGCAGACGCCCCAGGTTTGCGAGATCATCTGCGCCGCGAAGTCGTAGTCCGCGATCTTGCCGGTGGTGTAGTCCATGATGCCCGCGCCACCGAGGGCCGGATTCACCAGGATGCCGGTGCCGAGCGCGCCGACGATGCCGCCGATGCAGTGGACGCCGAACACGTCGAGCGAGTCGTCGTAGCCGAGCGCGTTCTTGATCACGGTGCAGAAGAACAGGCAGACCACACCGACCACGAGGCCGAGCACGATCGCGCCCATCGGACCGGAATAACCGGCCGCGGGTGTGACCGCCACAAGTCCCGCCACCGCGCCCGAAATGCGCGCCGAGCACCGAAGGATGGCCCTTGATGATCCACTCCGCGAACATCCATGACAGCGCCGCCGCCGCGGTCGCGACGAAGGAGTTGGTCATGGCGAGCGCTGCGCCGCCATTGGCTTCGAGGTTCGATCCGGCGTTGAAGCCGAACCAGCCGACCCAGCAGCAGCGAGGCGCCGATCATGGACATGGTCAGCGAGTGCGGAGCCATCAGGTCCTTGCCGTAACCGGTGCGCTTGCCGATCAGCAGCGCGCCGACGAGGCCGGCGATGCCGGCGTTGATGTGCACCACGGTGCCGCCCGCGAAGTCGATCGCGCCCTTCTTGAAGACCCAGCCGGCGTCGGCGTTGACTTCATCGAGTTTGGCCTGCGCCGCGGTCTTCGCCGCCGCGTCGCCCGCTGCGGCAAGCGCCTTGACCGCATCCGAGATCGCGTCCGGTCCGGCCCAGTACCAAACCATGTGCGCGATCGGGAAATAGATCAGCGTCACCCAGAGCGGGATGAACAGCGCGACCGCCGAGAACTTCATGCGTTCGGCGAAGGCGCCGACGATGAGGGCGGGGGTAATCGCCGCGAAGGTCATCTGGAAGCAGACGTACACGAGCTCGGCGATGTTGGCATCGACGCTGAACGTCGCCGCCTTGGAGTCCGGCGTCACGCCCGATCAGGAAGGCCTTCGAGAAGCCGCCGATGAAGTCCGAGCCGCCGGTGAAGGCGAGGCTGTAGCCATACAGCGCCCAGAGGATGATGACGATGCAGACGGTGTAGAACACCTGCATCAGCACCGAGAGCATGTTCTTGGAACGGACCAGGCCACCGTAGAACAGTGCGAGGCCCGGGATCGTCATCAACAGCACCAGCACTGTCGATGTCAGCATCCAGGCGTTGTCTCCCTTGTTGACCGTAGGCTCGGCGTAGGCAGCGGTCGCGGCAAACAGGCCGACTGCGAGAGCCGTCAATCCCGCGCTATAGGGACGTTTGAACGTCATTTGTTTTACTCCTGATTGGAAAAGGTTGAGCGCGAAATCAGAGTGCCGCGGCATCGGCCTCGCCGGTGCGGATGCGAACCGCATGGTCGAGGTTGATGACGAAGATCTTGCCGTCGCCGATCTGTCCGGTTTTGGCTGCCGACGTGATGGCGTCGATGGTCTTGTCGACCTGGTCGGAGGCGACAGCGACCTCGATCTTGATCTTGGGCAGGAAGCTCACCGCATATTCAGCACCGCGATAAATTTCCGTGTGGCCCTTCTGCCGGCCATATCCCTTGACTTCCGTCACCGTGAGACCGTGAACGCCAATGGCGGTCAGGGCGTCACGGACTTCTTCGAGCTTGAATGGCTTGATGATCGCCATAACAATTTTCATGGGTCCTATCCCGCTTGGGCCCGGTCCAGACACGACCGGGCGTTCTCGACTGAGGTTCACCACGCGGAGAAAGTTCACTACGCGGGCACAGCCAGCCCCCATAGAATCAAATGCCGTGCCAGATCGGCCGCAGTTCCCTAACGGATTATGAACGCGGACCTTTTCGACGCTTTGCTGAAATCGGACGCACCTGCGTTATTCGGTCGCGCCCAAAGCTTAGTCAGGCCTGCTCAAATAATGAGCAAGACAGGCTCCCGACATAATCTTGCCCACAGTGAGGGCAGGAAATGGTATTTAGATGGAGGATTTTACTGCAACGCCTCGCCGTGCTGCGAAATGTCGAGGCCTTCCAGCTTCATGTTCGCGGGAGACCCGCAGCGGCACGAAGGCTGACGACCAGCTTGAGCAGCACGTAGGTCACACCGCCGGACCATACCAGGGTGACCGCGACACCGTAGAGCTGGATCAGCAGCTGCTGCGGGTTACCCTCGATCAGGCCGGAGGTTCCGCCGATCGAGGCGGTCGCAAATACGCCGGCCAGCAGGATGCCGCGTCATTCCGCCGATACCGTGGACGCCGAACACATCGAGGAGATCGTCGTAGTTGAAGCGGTGCTTCAGCCAGGTGCAGGCCCAGAAGCACACCAGGCCCGCGATCACGCCGATGACGATGCCGTGCCATGGCGCGACGAATCCGGAGGCCGGCGTGATGGTTCCGAGGCCCGCGACCGCGCCGGAAATCATGCCGAGCACCGACGGCTTGCGCCGGATCGTCCATTCGATCGCGCCCCAGGTCAGCGCGCCGGCGCAGGCCGCCAGATGGGTGGCGATGATCGCCATCACCGCGCGCGAATTGGCGCCCAGCGCCGATCCGCCGTTGAAGCCGAACCAGCCGACCCACAACAGGCCGGTGCCGCATCACGGCGAGCGACAGATCGAACGGCGACAGATTTTCGGTGCCATAGCCGTGGCGCCGGCCCATCACTTTCGCCGCGACCAGGCCGCCTGATCCCGGCACTGAGATGCACCACGAGGCCGCCGGCAAAATCCAGCACGCCCATGGTGCCGAGGAAACCGCCGCCCCAAACCCAGTGCGCGAGCGGAACGTAGACGAACATGAACCAGCCGATGGAAAACAGCAGATAGGCCGAGAACCGCATCCGATCGGCGACCGAGCCCGCCACCAGCGCCACCGTGATGATCGCAAACGTCATCTGGTAGAGCATGAACAGGCTTTCCGGGATCGTCTTCGCCGCCGGATTGACGCCGTCCATGGTCATGCCGGCGAGAAACCAGCGATCGAGCGTGCCAAGCCAGGGAGCCGTCGCCGACGAATGCCAGCGAATAGCCGAACGCGACCCAGAGAATCGAAATAATGGCCACGGCTGCAAGGCTTTGCGCCATGGTCGCCAGCACGTTCTTCTTGCGCACCATGCCGGAATAGAACAGCGCCAGACCGGGTACCGTCATCATCAGCACCAGCGCGGTCGCAACGATCATCCACGCGGTGTCGGCGGCGCTGATGGTCGAGGTTTCGGCAAACGCCGGCGTTGCAGACGAGAAGATCGCCGCAAGACTAATCGCAACACTGATCGGCGCAGCCTGCCGTCGCGGCACGACACGAAGGTGCCCCCATGGTATTTCCCCGACCTGTCATGATCTATTGATCGCACGCCGAGCGTCGTTGCCGGATGCGACTGAAGTTTCCAGAATTCAAAGCATGATCCGGAAACAGCCTGCCCCGCACTTGGATAGCGGGGTGGCAACCGGTTTTTCTGAAAACATCATGCTCAAGCAAAAAGATCGCCAGAGGCATCTTCAACGCAGTTGAAGACGACTTCTAGAGCGCGTCGCTGTCGGTTTCGCCGGTCCGGATCCGCAAGGCGTGATCGATCGGCGTTACGAAGATCTTGCCGTCGCCGATCTGCCCGGTGCGTGCGCTGGAGGTGATGACCTCGACCGCCTTGTCGGCGAGATTGGAGGCGACGGCGATTTCGATCCGCAGCTTCGGCAGAAAATTCACGACATATTCGGCGCCGCGATAGACCTCGGTGTGGCCCTTCTGGCGGCCGTAACCCTTGACCTCGGTCACGGTCATGCCGGTAACCCCGATCGCGGTGAGGGCCTGGCGCACCTCGTCAAGCTTGAATGGTTTGATAATGGCGACAACGAGCTTCATGGTCAGGCCTTCATTTCTCAGGAAATTTCTGGAAAGCAGGTTGGCGCCTTGATTGGCTCGCTGCCGACGCAAATCTGGCATCTTTCTGTGCAAATGGCACAAAAAGTTGCAGGCCCAGGCCGAAAAACGATTGCCGCAACGCGCTGCCGCTGGGTAGCCTGCACTGTACAGACACGGGGATAATCCGCCAAAATGCGGTTTTGCCGCCAGCGGGCCTGTCAGCTCGCTCGCCGCCACCACGGCGTAAGGGGATGAAATGTCGAACCGATCCTGGTTTTATGCATCCCAGGGCAAGCAGCAGGTCCTTATCCCGAGGCTCAGCTCCGCGAGTTCATCAGCAGAGGGCATGGTCACGGCGGAGACGCTGGTCTGGACCGAGGGCATGGCGGACTGGCAGAAAGGCCGGCGATATCCCCGGCCTGCTTCCAGGCGCATCGAGCCCGCCGTCGCTTTCGCGCATTCCGGAGGCGCGCCGACCAGCGCGGGCGGCCACAGGCGGCGGTGCAGCTTTCGATCGACCTCGGACTATGGGACTTGCTCGGGCGTGGCCTGGTGTTCGTGATCGGATTTCGCTGGTGATCCCGGCGCCCTGGGTGGCGACGAACCTCTACCAATGGATGATTTCCGCGCTCCACGTGCCGGGCCGGCCCAACCTCGCCTTCACCGGCCGGGTCGGCGACATCTGGTATGTCTTCGTCGCGATGGCGCTGTTGACCTATATCGGATTGACGGCGTCACTCGCATTCAGATATCTCTCGATTCCGGTTCAGGGTTTCTGTCCTGGATGATCGTGCGATGGATCGCCGCCAATCTCAGTTCGCAGCGGCCAGCCAGCTGCCGGATCTCGTTTGACGGCAACGCGTTGACCTATGTCGGCTGGCATGTCCTGACGTATCTGTCCTTCATCACCATCATCGGCTGGGCGTGGGTCATCACCGCCGTGGATGCGATGGAATTGCCGCAACGTCAGCGGCACGCAGCGCGAGATCATCTTCATTGCGACAGGGCTGGAAGTGCTGTGGCGGACCCTGGTGTTGCGGTGTCGGCTCGGCGTCTGCATCATTCCGATCCCCTGGGTGATGCGCTGGTACGCCACCTGGTACGTGTCGCAATTCGAACTCGTTGAACTGACGACGCGAACGCGGGCGGCGTTGCTCATTTGCGCTGGCGCAGCGAGCCTTCCTGCGCGACCGAGGCCACCAGCGTGCCGTCCGGTTTGAAGATCAGGCCGCGGGTCAGCCCGCGGCCGTCCTGCGCGCTCGGCGAGTCCTGCGCGTAAAGCAGCCATTCGTCGGCGCGGAACGGCCGGTGAAACCACATCGCGTGATCGAGGCTCGCCGGCATCATGCGCTTGTCGAACAGGGTGCGGCCGTAGCGCGCCATCACCGCATCGAGCAGCGAGAAGTCCGACGCATAGGCCAGCGCGCACATATGCAGCGCCGGATCGTCCGGGCAGCTTCGGCCGCGGTGCGGATCCAGACATGGATGCGGCCGTCGTCGATCTTCTGGCCGAAGTAGCGGCCGAGCTCGACCGGGCGCAGTTCGATCGGCCGGTCGGATTCGTAATAGCGGCGGATGAAGTCCGGCATCTCCCTGAACATCGGCTGCTTCGGCGACTTCCTCCGCGGTGAGTTTTTCCGGCGGCGGCACGTCCGGCATCTTGTCCTGATGGTTGAACGCGCCTTCCTCCTCGGCATGGAACGACACCATGATCGAGAAGATCGCGTTGCCATGCTGGATCGCGGTGACGCGGCGGGTCGAATAGCTCTTGCCGTCGCGCAGCCGCTCGACCTGGTAGATGATCGGGATCTGCGGATCGCCGGGCAGGATGAAATAGCAATGGAGCGAATGCGGCAGGCGGCCCTCGACGGTGCGGCATGCCGCCACCATCGCCTGTCCGATCACCTGCCCGCCGAACACCCGCTGCCAGCTCGTCTTCGGGCTGTTGCCGCGGAACAGGTTCACCTCGAGCGGTCTCGAGATCGAGAATGGAAATCAGGTCAATCAGGCCTTTGGACATGGCAGTGCTTTCAATTTGTCGGCGTCATTCCGGCACGCGAGTACGCGTCGATCCCGGATCTCATGCCGCGATTGCAGTCGACCTGATGGTTCGCGCTCGGCGCATGCGCCCCGGAATGACGAGCTGAGAGTCAGGCCTTGTTTCCGACCCTGTTTCGCCCAGCTATATCAGGTAGCAAGCGTAGTCTGATGACGTAGCCGAGTAAGGGATCGCATGCCGGCACAGCGAAGCATTGTCATCTGCGGCGGCGCCTTTGCCGGGCTGGCGCTGGCGCTGGCGCTGCGCCAGGGCCTCGGCGCCGATATTCCCGTCATCGTCGCCGATCCGGCGCTGGCCACGCGGCCGAGCCGCGATCCGCGCGCGACCGCCATCGTCGCCGCGCTGCCGGCGGCTGTTCGAGGCGCTCGGCGTCTGGGACCAGGTGGCGCGGACGGCGCAAGCCGATCCTCGACATGGTCGTCACCGATTCCAAACTGGAGGACGCCACCCGTCCGGTGTTCCTGACCTTTGCCGGCGATGTCGAGCCCGGCGAGCCCTTCGCGCACATGGTCGAAAACCGCCATCTGATCGATGCGCTGGTCGCGCGCGCCGAGGCCGCAGGGCGTCGATCTCCGCGCCACGGCGGTGTCGACCTACGATCTCGCGCACCGATGGCGTCGACCGTGACGCTCGCCGACGGCAACGTCATCGAGGCGAGCCTGCTGGTCGCCGCCGACGGCGCGCGCTCAAAACTGCGCGAGCGCGCCGGCATCGCCACCCATGGCTGGGACTACGATCAATCCGGCATCGTCGTCACCGTCGGTCATGAGCGCGATCATCACGGCCGCGCCGAAGAGCATTTTCTTCCCGCGGGTCCGTTCGCGATCCTGCCGCTGACCGGAAAGCGCTCGTCGCTGGTGTGGACCGGAGAACCGCGCCGAGGCCGCGCGCATCACCGCGCTCGGCGAAGACGAATTCCACGGCGAACTCGAGCAGCGCTTTGGGCTGCATCTCGGCGAGATCAAGGCGCTCGACAAGCCGCGCGCGTTTCCGCTCGGCTATTTCGTCGCGCGCTCCTTCATCGCCGAGCGGCTGGCGCTGGTCGGCGACGCCGCGCATGTGATCCATCCGATCGCGGGGCAGGGCCTCAACATGGGCCTGAAGGATGTCGCGGCACTCGCCGAAGTCGTGGTCGATGCGGCGCGGCTCGGCATCGATCCCGGACAGGCCGACGTGCTCGAGCGCTACCAGCGCTGGCGGCGCTTCGACACCATGGCGATGGGGCTTGCCACCAACTCGCTGAATTTCCTGTTCTCGAACGAGATCGACGCTGCTGCGCACCGTGCGCGATATCGGGCTCGGCCTGGTCGATCGCGCGCCGCCGCTGAAGAGCCTGTTCATCCGCCAGGCCGCGGGACTGTCAGGCGAGGTGCCGCGGCTGCTGAAGGGCGAGGCGCTGTAGGGGCACGAAGTCTGTCGGCGCCAATTGCTGCGTCAACCGCGAAGCGTGTGCCCGAATGAGGAGCAATGCGATCGCGGCAATCCATCCTGGAGCCGTTCATCGCGCGGTATTGTCCGCTTCGCTCGCGATGACGGCGGCGAGACGCTGACCCTCTCACTCAATCTTCCTGCGCCTCTTCCGGCAGCATGATCGGGATGCCGTCGCGGATCGGATAGGCGAGCTTTGGCGAGCGCGAGATCAGTTCCTGCCGCGTCGCGTCGAATTCCAGCGGACCCTTGGTCACCGGACAGACCAGGATCTCCAGCAGCTTTGGATCGACGGTGCCGTCGAGGCGTTCGGGCGAGGCATTCATTATGTAGTCTCCGGCTTGGCGGCGATCGCTTAGCACATCCGAGCTGACACGGTGTCATGACGCGGCGCTGCGCAGCCGATCCGCAGCAGTTCGTCGAGCACGGCCTGCTGTCTCGCTTTCGGCAACGGCTGGTCCGACAGCGCAAAGCCGAGAAACGCCCAATAGAGAATTTGCGCGCGCGGGCGCGCGCACGTCGTCCGACGAATCCGGACTGCTTCGAGCAGGCTCTCGATGTAGCTCAGCCGCCGCCGGTCGATCGCCTGCACGGCCGCGCGCGCCGCGGCGGTCGACGCGTCGCCCAGGTGCGGACCGCGTTCTCCAGCGCCAGCCTGCTCGCCGAATGCCCGGCGCAGCAGCAGTGCCAGCGGATCGTCGGCCTGTCTGGGGCGGCCTCGAGATTGGCGATGATCCGCTCGGCGGCGACCTCGCGCCAATGCTTCAGGATCGCGGCGTGGAACGCGGCCGATATCGGCGAAATGCCAGTAGAAGCTGCCGCGCGACACGCCGCATCGCCTTCGCCAGCGGCTCGGCCTTCAAGCGCCGTGAAGCCGTCGCTCGGCCAGCGTCTTGAGGCCCTGGTCGAGCCAGTCCTTGGCCGAGAGTTGATCGGTCATATTCGTTCCTGCGACATCTCTACCATACACTACTGTATTGACAGTCGCCAGCGATGCTGGCGCATAACCATACAGTCTGTATGGAGAGCGCTCCGATGCGCGATCTCTGCTGCAATGCGCCGGCGTCGCCGCGATCGCGGCGGCGCTGATCCACGGCGTGCTCGGTGAAACCAAGGTGTTTGCCCGCGTCACCATCGAGCCGCCGCGGCTGCGCAACCTGATCCGGCTGGTCTGCAGCAGGCCGGCACCGTGGCATGGATCGGCGGCGGCGTGCTGCTGATCGCCGCACCCTGATGGCGTCGGAGCCGGCGCGGCACTGGATCATCGTAACGTTCTGCGTGCGTGTTCGGCTTCGCCGCGTGCTCGCCAACGCCCTGGGCGCGCGCGGCCGGCATTTTGGCGTGGGTGGTGCTCAGCGCCGTCGTGGTCGCGCTGGCGGTCGGCAGGGCATTAGTGCACGCCCGGGCCACCCCGGCCGCGCGGCCGATGCATTGCCTCGAGAACAGCTGGAGATCAGCACCGCCTGCCCCATGCGACGCCCGGCAAGGAGCCAGCCGGAAGTCGTCGGTGGAATCATGCGTGCGACGGTTCGAACAGATGCCGGCTGCCACCCCACAGGCGGGAACAGGCGGGGACCTGAGCAGCCAGAGCGCAGCAGTGGCCCAGCAGCGACGCGCACGCGCGGCACTGCTCAGTTCCCTGACCAGAAACCTGCCACCGAGGAGCAGGAAGATCAGGCCCGATATCGCGCACGAAATGCTGATGGCCAAGGCGTCCCCGTCGATGCCACGCCGGGCTTGACCGCCGAGGCTGCAAGTCGGTGGCAACACAAGCATGAAGACGCCGTTCGCTTCCATGGCGATGCCGAGCACCAGCGCACGCCGAGCATTGGTACTGATATCAACGATCGCCGATCCATTCATTGGAGTGAGTGGGGCGAATGATCTCGCCGCAGGCCGCACCGGCCTGACCGGACGCATTCGCCGAGAGATCAGTGGCGGAGCCCAGTCCTCGAAACGGTACCTGACGGCTAGCGCGGTGATCGCCGGGGTGTCAGCGATCGATCGTCGCGCGCGGCGCCGAAGTAGCGCGCGCGAACGTCGGCGATCACCGACTGCACGGCTGCCACCGCCTTCGCGGCGCAGGAACGGCCGGGCGAGCTTGCCGAGAGCGGAAGCGGCTCGGGACCGGCGCGACCTCGCGAGCGTGCCGTTCGACTCGTCGCGGTGCCGGACCGCAACAGCGGCCGAGTGGCGCGGCGGCGACGTCGTCCGCACGCCACCGGCCGCAGCAGGGCCGGCGGCGTCAGCCATGATACACGCCGCCGTCGCCGTACCTCGACCGCACGATGCCGCCCACGAACTCGAAGCACTGTACCGGCGCGCAGGATCGGTGTAGGGGAAAGCGGCCGGACGCCTTGACCAGATCTTCTCCCGCGGCCAGCTATCGCGCCGAAGGTAGCCGCGCTCGGGCAGGCGCTCGGCGCCGACCACCGACGAGGCGCGACGCTGATGCCCGACGCCGGCGCCGGCTTGGCCGCCGAAGCAGACACCAGGCTGGAGGCTCTCGAAGAATTCCAGCACCGGCCCCGTCCTCCCACGACGGCAGCGTCGGCCGACGCCGACGCGACCACCTGCGCGCCGACCAGCGCCTCGGCCAGCCCTCGCGCGTGATGGTGTTGACGTGCCCGAACTCGTGCACGCGCCGCCGGCAACCTCGTGGCCTTTCTGCCCCGAGGAATGCTCGGGCAGAGCTGGCGCCGACGCAGGCCGCCGCCTCCTGAGCAACCACGATCTTCATCAATCCGCTCTCCTGTTTGCCGCCCGCCCATCGGGCTGGCAGATCCGAGCGGACAATGCTTGCGGATCGGCCGTTTGCAAGCCTTGCCGCGGTCTGAAGCGGCGCTTGAATTGCATTGCGGTTTTCTGCTTATATCGTCCGCCGGCGCCGCTGTCCTTCGCACCGCCGTGGCCGCCAGACAAGAGGTCGCGCGGCAATCGGTGGTCCCGTGTGTGGGAGGACCGCCGCCGCTGCCAGTGCTGGCCGCTTTGCCTGGACGGAACGACCGTCCGCCTCCGGCCGCCCCGACGCTGCGCCGGAGCTGGAGTGGCGCGCCGCCGCCGTGCAGCTCGTTTTCGAAGATTGCGTGCTCGACCTGATCTGACCGGCGCGAGCTCACGCCGGGGGTCGAAGGCCATTGCCGACCGGCCACAGGCTCCGACCTCCTGGTCTTCATCCGTCCAGAACCGCGCGCACGCCGTCAGCGGGGCAGACACCAGCGTCCTGGACTGCGGTGTGGGGGCGGCCGCATCGTTCCCGGAGTCGACCCTGACCAGTCATGTCAATGCGGTGCGCAAGGCGGTCGGCGACAGCGGCGAGGAGCAGCGCCTGATCCGCACCATCGCCCGCAGGCGGATTCCGGTTCGTCGGCGACGTCAGAAAGCGCAACCGCGCGGACGGTCCAGTCGCGCAAACGACGGAGCCGCCGCATCGAATGAAACCGCGTCAGACCTGCACGGCCTTCCCGACAAGCCGTCGATCGCCGTGCTGCCGTTCCAGAACATGAGCGGCGACCCCGAGCAGGAATACTTCGCCGACGGCATGGTCGAGGACATCATCACCGCGCTGTCGCGCATCGCGTTGCTGTTCGTGATCGCGCGCAATTCGAGCTTCACCTACAAGGGCCGCGCCGTCGACGTCAAGCAGGTCGGCCGCGAGCTCGGCGTGCGCTACGTGCTCGAAGGCAGCGTGCGCAAGGCCGGCAACCGCGTGCGCATCACCGGGCAGCTCGATCGATGCCGCCGACCGGCGCACCATCTGGGCGGAGCGCTTCGAAGGCAGCCTCGACGACATCTTCGAGCTGCAGGACCGGGTGACCGATGAGCGTCGTCGGCGCCATCGCGCCCAGCTCGAGCGCGCCGAGATCGAACGCGCCCAAGCGCAAGCCGACCGAAAGCCTCGGCGCCTATGACTATTATCTGCGCGCGAAATGGCGAACCTGCATCGGGCGGAACCAGGGAGGCTATCGACGCGGCGCTGCCGCTGTTCGAATCAGGCGATCGAGCTCGACCCGGACTTCGCGTCAGCCTACGGCACGGCCGCCTCGTGCCACTATTCAAGCAAGATCAACAAATGGATGACCGATCGCAAGCGAGGCCGCCGAGGCGCGACTGGCCAACCGCGCCGTCGAACTGGGCGCAACGATACGGGTCGACCTCACGCGCGGTGGCCACGCCCGCCCACTTCACCGGCGACCTCGATCGCGGCCTCAGCACGACCGCGCGGCATGCTCAATCCCAACCTGGCGGCGTGGCCTGTTTCGGTGGATTTGGTGGTCTCGGCACGGCGAACCCGACGGCGCGATCGAACGCTTTGAGCTGGCGATGCGCTGAGCCCGCCGATCCGGAAACCTATCGAATGCAGGCCGGAAACGCGGCGGCGCATCTGTCGCCGGCGTTTCTGACGTGGCGTCTCGCTGCGACAAGGCATCCAGTGATCTCGCCGAGCTTCCCGCTGGTGGCCGGCGTCGCGCAGCGGCCAGCCACGCTGGCCGGCCGGACCGAGGCGCGCCGCTGTTTACGGACCGGCCTGCGCTTATTGATCCGACTGGCATTTCCAATCTCACGGATTGGCTTCCGATCCACCGCGAAAGACCGCGACGTTTGCGGACGGCTTGCGACAGGTTGCCGGAATAAGGTTCTGCGAATGACGGCGAGCGCTACTGCAGACCGGTGTCGCCGCTGGTGCGCTTCTTGGCGAGATCCATCTCGGTCACCGCGATCAGGATCTCGGCGCGGGTCTTCAGGTCGGGCGCTTCCAGCATCGCCTGCTTCTCCGCCGGCCCATAGGGCGACATCATCGCGAGCGCGTTGACCAGCGCCTCGTTCGGCGCGCTCTCGATGCCTTCCCAATCCACCTTCAGATTGTTGGCTTCGAGAAAATCGGTCAGCACGTCGAGCAAGCGCCGCGCGGTCGACGGCTTCTTCGCCTCTGCGCGCGACGAAATCGTCGGCGTAGGGAAAGAAATCCACCTTGCATTGCCGGTACGCGGTCAGCGCCGTGAGTTCCTCGACCACCTTGAAGCGCGCGACGCCGGTCAGTTCGAGGATGTAGCGGCCGTCGCCGGATCTCGGCGAGCTGGGTGATGCGGCCGACGCAGCCGACGCGAAACAGCGCCGGCCTTGCCTCATCCTGCGAATGGGAAATATCCGGCTGGATCATCCCGATCAGCCGGTGGCCGTCGCGCAGCGAATCGTCCACCATCGCCAGATAGCGCGGCTCGAAAATATTGAGCGGCATCTGGCCGCGCGGCAGCAGCAGCGCGCCCGGCAGCGGAAACACCGGGATGATTTCGGGAAGCTCGCCGGGTCCGCGATATTCGGCATTGATCGGCATCTGCAGTCCCGGTCAGTTCGCTGGTTCGGTGCGTCTTCACACCATGCTCGCTTCGCGGATACGATCTACGAAAACAGAATCGTCGACAGCCGCTTGCGTCCATCGACGGTCGCTTCGTCGGCGCCGCCCCACGCTTCGAAGAACTGCACCAGCTGCTTGCGCGCGCCGTCGTCGTTCCACTTTGCGGTCGCGCTTGACGATCTGCGAGCAGCTGGTCGGTCGCCTTCGGCGCGCTTGCCCTGGGCATTGAGCGCGGTCGCCAGATCGAATCGCGCCTGATGATCGAGCGGGTTTGCGGCGACTTTCTGTTCCAGCTCGGTCACCGGGCCGACCGCCTGCGCCTGCTCGGCGAGATCGATCGAGGCCTGCACCGCCTTGACCGCGGCGTCGTTGCGCTTCGATTCGGCACCATCGCCAGCGTCTGCTTGGCCTGCTCGATGCGCGCCCGTCGGTCACGTAGCATTTCGCCAGCCCCGCAAGCGCTGCGATATTGGTGGCATCGAGCCGCCAGCACCTCGGCATAGATCTGGGCGGCAGCGGCGGATCGCCTTCCGCCAGCACGGCCTCGGCCTCCTTGCAGGATTTCCGCGATGTTCGGCTCGCCCGGCGCCGGCACGCCCTTGGTCAGCTTGTCGATGAAGGCGTTGACCTGGCTTTCCGGCACCGCGCCCATGAAACCGTCGGCGGGCTGGCCGCCGACGAAGCGCGATCACGGCCGGGATCGACTGGATGCCCATCTGGCCGGGGATGGCCGGATGCTCGTCGATGTTCATCTTGACCAGCTTGACCTTGCCCTTTGGCCGCGCGGACCGCCTTTTCGAGCATCGGCGTGAGCTGGCGGCAGGGGCCGCACCAGGGCGCCCAGAAGTCGATCAGCACCGGCTGGCGCTTCGATTCCTCGATGACGTCCTTCACGAAGGTCTGGGTGGTCGTCTCCTTGATCAGATCGGGTGCTGCCTGCGGCGCCGGCCGCCGCCCTGCTCAACTATCGTCACGGTATCCTCGCCTGATGTCTTCGAGAAGATGTCGGAGTATTGAATCGCGGGCCCGTAATGGCTGGCACGGACCGCTCGCCAGTTCTCGCTCGCTAGATGGCGTGTTTCGCCGCAAATTTCAATCCGCCCTTGGCTCCGCCGGTCTTCGCGTTCGCAACGGCCGCTTCGAACTCCTGACCCTGAGGGGTCCGTATTCAGCGCTATCGATCCGCGAACTGACACGCGAATCGCGCCGCCGCGCTGGCGCTAGACCCCGGAGTTCCTGATGTAGGGCCCGCGAAATGACCGATCCGCCACCATTTGGCCGCTCGAGTCGGACGTCATCCTCGAGGCCATGCCAACTGGTAGCGCCAAATGAGCTAATATCTGTGACCTATCCGTTAAGACAGGACCTTGCAGTCGACTTGTCTGCATAATCGCAGCCGCTGCACTGCGGGCCATTCAGGTCTGCCGTTGCCGGCGAGCGATCGCCGCCATCTCTGGACGGGTGTAGCCCAGTGGTAGAGCACGACCTTGAAGGTCGGGGTCAGGTTCAACCTTCGCCCGCTCAAATTTTCTTTGGTATTTGAAGAACTTTCCGGGACCAAGCCGCCGTAAGGCGTTTTGTCATTTATGATTTGGGTAAGCGCGGGGTGCCAAGCGGCTTAGCCTCGCGTCGCTACGAGTGAGCATTGTGAGCGAAATCCACTCTTCGCACGCTGAAGCCTACAATCGGATGGGCTAGTCGTCCGTGCAAGAAAGCCGTGGGTAGGTCTTGGTTTTCTTGCGTTTTGGGATTCCGGATTTGGCGGCTTCGTGATTCCTTTGACGGCGAGATCTGCTGTTGGGGAGAACCCATGAGCCAGCCGCGCGACGATCGTCAGGACGATCTGTTTCGTCCATCTCTGGAGAAGATCATCAACCTTCGCCATCCGCTGGTGCGTCTGGCGGCGGAGATCGATTGGGACTTCCTGGCGGGACGCTTCAGTTCGGTCTGTCGCCTCGGGCCGGGGCAGCCACCGTTGCCGACACGATTGGTAGCCGGACTGTTCATCCTCAAGCACATGCACAATCTCTCTGACGAGGCGCTGTGCGACAGGTGGGTCGAGAACCCGTATTTTCAGTATTTCTGCGGCGAGGTGGTGTTCCGGCACGACCTGCCGTTCGATCGCTCGTCGCTGACCCGCTGAGCGCCAGCGGCTGGGTGAGGAGCAGATCGCCGCGCTGTTGCAAGAAAGCCTCTCGGTGGCGCATCGAACTGGGGCGACGGCCTCGTCGCCGCCTATCGCAAACCGATAACCATCGCTTAGAACGGCGCTCGGAAATGTTCTTCACTCAACGACGATAACTATCTCAGATCAGTCTTGACACCTTTCGGCCTGCGCAGGAAATCTGCCGCGTGTTCGATGCATTCAGCTGAAAGTGAGCAGTTGCGGGCCCAGGCCTTCGGCTACAGGCTGACGAGGTAGGGGCCATTACTATCCCCCATGGGGGTGTGCGTTGGCGATTTTCCGAGTGCCACACGGGGCGCGCGCGCACCAAACTCGGGGAAAACTGCCCCTTTACCCGTCGTGACGAAGAGGCGGCGGGCATCTCACCCACAAAACGCCGGACCAAGTTTTCGATAGCCCTTTGAAATAAGCGGCAGCAGCCGACCAGCCGACAATCATTTGGTCGATCGCAGGATCGCTTATGGCAAGCAAACTCGAACATCGTTCGGGTCAATATGGTCAAAGCCGGCGGGCGCGCGTACCCGCCTCTCAAGCGATGTTAATCCGCCAAAATCCGCCCATCTTCATCATCAACATCGTCGGGAGGGACCGCCGATGCCCAAGCCAGCCGAGATCGTAGCGGCCCTTGGCGACGTAAGCGCCATTGATAGCTACGCGACGCTTCGAGCCGAGATGGTTGACCTGTTCACCAGCCTGGCCGATCGGCATGAAGGATCGGAACGATGAGCGTTCCGGCTCAGATCATGCGCAAGATGGCGGCCACGGTTGGGACGGTTCCTTACGACATGCTGGCCGAGTTCGGGCACAGCTACAATCCGACCTTGATCGCCGCGGCTGATCCTGGACGATTTGCACGCCGATGCACCCGATTACGCCGATGCTCACGACTTGTGTGCTCACCCTGCTGGATGAGTTGCGGAGCATCGACCCTCGATCATCCTGATGCGCAAAGGGCCATCGAGGAGATCAAAGCCATCCTTAAACCTACTGCGACGCCGCTGATCCTGCTCTCAGTTACCAGCGAACCGGACTTTCCAATCGACGGCTTGAAGAGCATATAGGCCTGCGTTACCGAACACGCGCCAGCGCTCGACCGCCTAGGGCGAATCGAGCCTTTCAATCCGCGAGTTCGCGCTGTGTGACTGGCTCCCGATGCCGGATCTCCCAAAGAGCGGTCGCACGCGCTCGCGAGGCCCCTCTCGGCGAGAAGGCTGGATTGCTTCGTCGCTGCGCTCCTCGCAATGTTATCAGTTCGCCCCGCCCGTCCCTTTAGCGCGCGAAGCGAGGCTCGCGATGACAAAGTCGATCATCTGATCGATCGATGGGCCCGGCTTGGTGGCGCATTGCGCGATCATCTGCGGATGGAAGAAGCGGATCATCGCGGTGCAGGCACACATCGAGGCGGTCTGCAGGTCGGCAACCTCGAATTCGCCTGACGCCGCGCCTTGCGCGATCACCTCGCCAATGACCCTGGTGATCATCAGCATATGAGCGACGCATACGTCCCAGCTCTCCTCCATCGCGATCGCCACCATCTCGTGCAGCTTGGAATCACCGACAAAGCGTTCCGAGTTCATGCGATGAACGGTGGTCAACAGCTCGCGCAGCCGATCGGCCGCCGGGCCCGGCCTGATCACGATGGCGTGGGCGGCTTCTTCGACTTCGCCCATCAGGCCGCGCGCGACGCCTCGTTAATCGCCTTCTTCGGATCGAAGAAGCGATAGACGTTGGCCGGGCTCATGCGCAGCTACTTTGGCGATGTCGGCGACGGTGGTTTTCTGATAGCCGATTTCGCGAAACAAGCGCTCCGCCACCACGAGAATCCGCTCCCGGGTGTCGCTTTCGATATGTTCCGAAACCAGCGTCATGTGTCAGGACTCAGATTTGTCTTCAATGTTCAATTATTCAGCCGCTTCAGCAAGCGGAATTGCCGGGCGTGCATTCCCCTCATGCTGCATTGCCGGAAGCAGCCTCTTCACCCTGCCGCTTTCCTCAGGCTCTTGCGGAACCACAGGGCATAAAGGCCCGGCAGGTACAGCAGAGTCAGGAAGGTTGCCACAAACAAACCGCCCCATGATGGTGATCGCCATCGGGCCCGCAGAACGCCGAACGCGACAGCCAAAGAAACCAAACGCCACGACTGTTTTAATGCTCTCGACGCAATGGGCTTCCGGTTGCATGTCACGGTGCGCCGGGGCGGTCGCGCAAATATCAGCGCGCTCGAAGCAAGCGTACCAGTGGCACGTCAAAGCGGGCAGTTTTCGGTGCGACCTTGATGCTTTGCGTACCATCTTTGGGCCGCGCCCTCGCATGTAATGAAGCTCGGGCCGATAGGGATTGCGGGCGATTTGGATCAGCCCGTGCCACCTCGTCATGATCACATTCAGGCGCTGGCAAAGCGGCGTCGATGAGGATTGCGCTCGATGCGCTCGAACGTGAGTTTCATGTACGAGTTCGCGGCCACGTAACGCCGCGCTTCGCCTTCCTGGGTGCATATCGGCGCACTGAAATCTTCCTGACATCGTCTTACAACTGTTCTGCGAATGAAGGACTTGCGGAACCTCATAGCAGGCGAAGCGGACAACCGCACGCAGGTATAGGCCCATCATCGCCCTCTGGCCTTGCGACGCAGCCTATGCGGGACCGCGCGATCATGGACTAAGCTGTTCACAACTTGGCATGAGCTGCTCCTGGGTCGTCGTCATTTTCGAGCGATTTTCCCCGCGCATTAAGCTTTCCTTCCGGCTCCAGCTATTACAATGCTCTCCAATTCTCGAGCGGCTTCTTCTACAGTGATGTGCTCTCGACCAGAGCCACTTCTCCGGATAGGCGATCGAGTGCCGCTGCATAAAGCTGCCGCTCGCTATAATTCTGATCTGGACCGACCGCGGGCCGATAAAGATCGCGTATTACTTCCGCTAAGGCGATGATGTCGCCTGAATTCATCTTGCTTTCGTATTCTTGCACCAGTCGAGACCAATTACCCCGCGCTTTGTAAGGTGCTCGGCTCGAGGTCCGTCTAACTTGCACGATGGCAGCGGGATCGGACAGCTTACGCATTCCGGCGTTTGCCATTTTCCCCGTGGGAACGCGTAACGTCATTTTGTCCTTTGCGAAATTGACGACAACGAACTCTAGACAAGCTCCCGCAACTGTTTGTTCCTCAATAGTCACGATCTGGCCGACGCCGTGGGCTGGGTATACGACAAAGTCGTTTGCCTTAAATCCAAATCGCGTCTTGCTGTGCGCTGGTGGCTGGCTCCCATTAGTTTGTTCGGAGCAGCCGGCTAGTGCCGCATGAATCTCATCCGAGTTATCGGACCTGGGCCTTTGGCCTCCTAAAGTCATATCGCAAATGCCCCCGTCTGCAGCTCTTCACCGCTTCCAATTCGCTTTGATCAATAAGTTCGCAACTTGCGTATGCCCCCACTAATAAGCTGCCAGCACGAGCGCCGCCACGCAAATGACGTAAATCATGTCGCTTTCTCGACCGTCTGTGGCTTCTCGGAAACTAGTTCGGCAATTTATTTGATCAGGCTGAGGGTTCCACATTGTTGCGAGCGGGGCGCACGCAGCACCGGTGCGGTCTGGGACATTCTATTTTTCGATCCATATCACCCGCAAAGTCACGACGTGCGCCGACGGGCTACCGAATTGCTGTAGGTACGCAACGAGAGGCTCCTTCCATTGCGCGCTTCGGCGACAAGCGTGAGGATCTGCTGCAGAGCAACAGTTGCGCGACCTCTTTCCCCCGAACGTGGGATCTCGAATGCTCGGCATCAACGCCATCCGTGCACGGAGGCGGCGGCATCCGCTGCCCAATGCAGCCGCTGCCACCTCACGCTGACGAAGAGGTCCGCAGGGCTGTCGGTCCCCAGGTGGTTCCCTGGGCCATGCCCTGGCCCGGACTCTCGAACATGCCGCCGTGTTCTCGGTGCAACATCTCTCTTGTTCCATTCGAGGGAACAGCATTTTGGACTCGCACTCCGACTCGCTCGGTGCAAGCTTGTACAAAGACCGGGCGGGCTGATTCAGTAAGCAATCAATTTTGAGGAACCCGGCGCGGCCCGCAGAGCGCGAATGCTCTGCGGGATATTTTCTGTAATCAGCCTCCAGAGGTCGGGGTGTCGTGAGGCAAACGGTAAATTGACGATGAGGTCACTGCTCATTCTCGTTGCTATCTGCTTTTCGGCAACCGCATTCGCTCAGAGTGCGCCGCCCAAAGGTCGGTAACAAACCGCTGGTTCAGGTAAAGCCGAAAGAGCCGATGGGCTGCAAACTCGTTGGAACGGTCCGGGGCACAAAGCTATGGGCTGGTGACTGCGCAGGGTCAGAGCTTAGGGGCTCGACAACCACGACGGAAACGCAAGCCTTGCCTGAGCAAGCGACCGCAGTAATCCCGCCCGGTCAGAAAGAGTGATAGCGGCTCAGACGCCTGCCATTTGGGGAAACGCAGGAATGTACGTCGTCACGCTGGTCACGCAAAAGGCGGAAGCGGCAAGAGCACGCTCACCGTGGGCCTTGCTGTCGCTGCGATGGAGGACGCAAACCGCGTTGCCGTGATCGAAGCAGATTCGCAAGGCACGGTATCAAGCTGGCGCCGACGGCGCACCAACCCTATCCGCGCGTTGATCGGGTTGCCGATCGCGTTGAAATTGAGCGTGCAATACCTCGCCTCAGGGCCGAGGGGGTCAGGCTCGCAATTATCGACACTGCAGCCACGAACAACAACTTGAGCAGCTGCGCCATTTCGGTGGCTGATTTTTGTCTCATCCCGGCCCGTCCGAGTCCGGCAGATATAGAAGCTGCGCTGCCCACGCTTACCACCATTCGCAGGTTCAACCGCCGATTTGCCTTCGTCCTCAACCAAACGCCGCCTCGCGGCTATCAGCTGAGCGAAGCTGCGACGGCACTCAATTCGCTCGGAGTACTCGCGCTGCCCTTCATCGTCCAGCGCAACGACTACCAGGACGCGCTCGGGGCGGGTTTGGGCGTCACAGAATTTGCGCCCGAAGGAAAGGCCTCAGAGGAAATTCGCGCGTTGTGGGGCTGGGTTTCGAAACAACTCAACAGGGAGGCGGTCGTTCATGGGTAAACCGCGGTCAAGGCAGCCTGCTCATGCGCGCCCCGTTCGTCGCTCGCTCGTGGAGCTCACGGCCGCTGCAGTGAGCAGTGCCGCACGTGATGGAGAGCGCGTGACGTCGCCCGCTCCGATCGCGACTTTCTTCGAGGACGTGAAAGCAGGTGAAACCGCAGCTGAGAGCGCTGACCAGCTCACCACGAGCATCACGGTTGCCCCTCCGGCCACGGGGCATGCGGAGGCCTCGGCCGTAATCCAATTGCCTCATCCGGCAGACGCGCTCACCTCGAGCGCTCGCGCGATCTCGAATTCCGCCGATGGTACCACCGAAATGGCTGTGGAGGCCGTTGAAGATCATCGGGCCCCTGTCCTGCAAAACCTGAAAGTCTGTGTGAGTGCCTCACCGGGTGATGTGAAGGACATTGCCAGCCGAGAGTTGCCGACCGGTCCAGCGCTGGAACCGGCGACTCAGGAAGCGAACAGCAGCCATGGTGCTGTAAGCTCGGAGAAGACGATCCCGGCGGCCACCATTGCTGCGACCGTTGCTGACTATCAGGCCAAGGCGTTTGGACTCACGGAGGCGAACATGAGCGCCGCACTGGAATACGCGCAGCAGCTGGTCAATCTGAGGTCGGCCTCCGATTTCATCAAATTGTCGAGCACGCATGCGCGAATACAGATCGAGCTGATGATCAAGCAGTCCAGCGAATTGCGGTCGCTTGCAATGAACTTGACGCCGTCCTACGACACCCACACCGCTGCTGATCCCCAGGTGTTAACAAAATCCACCGACCGCCCGTAGAGCGCGCTGGTTCAAGCGCACCAACTCACGCCACCAAGCCCGCGACCGTCAGCGCGTCGGCATTAGCGCTGCACCTCGATTGCAGCCGGACCTACATCGGCAAGCTCGAAGCCGAAGGCGTGATCCAGCGGCAAGGTGACGGCTTCCCGCTCGACCAGAGCCGCGTTGCCTACCTGCGATACTTGCGGCGCGAGCGGCGGCAGTCGCCACGCGGTGAGGCGATCTGTGGTCACCACAATTGCATTCCTCCGCAGCAATACGTAACTGAACGAAGTACAATG
>ERZ1370068.660-contig-10604_pt1 | contig 46159 bp, 64 predicted proteins | sample MGYA00561227_ERZ1370068 | MGnify/ENA primary metagenome ERZ1370068 (study PRJEB38410, sample SAMEA6850437) | metagenome | study: Metagenomic assessment of the ecological functions of the soil: analysis of the soil microbiota associated with the... | reverse complement strand
CCACGCACATCACGGGCATGGCTGGCGATCAACAAGCGGCAACTGGTCGGCCACGGCTCGCTGAAACCGGGTACGGGCTGGCGCAACATTCGGCACCGGCACATTCCTGGTGCTGAACATGGGCGCGAGTGCGCCTGAGAACTGGGCTGCTCGCGACGGTTGGCTATCAAACCAAGCACTGCTCGTGTATGCGCTGGAAGGTTCGATCTTCTCCGCCGGTGCGACGATGCAATGGCTGCGCGATCGGCCTGAAGCCGATCAAGACGTCCGCCGATCTGAAGCGCGATCGCGGCCAGCGCTTGCTGATAACGGCGGTGCGTTCTATCTCGTGCCCGCCTTCGCAGGCCTCGGCGCGCCGCAGTGGAACGCTGCAAGCGCCCGCGGGCAACAGATCGCTGGCCCCACCCGCGACCCGCCTCGATCAGCGCATTTCGTCCGCGCTGGGCTCGAAGCGCGTCGCGTATCAAAACCGCGCGATCTGCACTGATGCGCGCGCTTTGCCGATGGCGCGCGACGGCCTCAGATCGCGCCGCTGCTGTTGGTCGATGGCGGCCTGACCGCGCAACGCCCGGGCGATGCAGTTCCTTCAGACGATCTGCGACGTCGAAGTCGTCGCGCCCGGCATTCCAGGATCGTCACCGCCCCTCGGCGCCGCGCAGAAGCCGGCAGCGACTCGGCCTGCGGCGTGTCGCTCACAATCCCGGAAGATGCCGCCGCCTGCCGCCACGCAGCGCCCGCTGGACGCCCCGCCTGGACAGCGCCCAAGACGCGAGCAAAGCCCAGACCGCCGCTGGCAAGCAGGCCGTCGCGCGCGCACAGCCGCAGCGGCGCGACCAGGCTCGGCAGGGCTGCTTTGTCCGCCCGGCGCTTGCGCGCCGGAGAGCGGTGGCGCGCACCTACTGGCGCGAGCCTGTAGCTCAGTCGGTAGAGCATCTGACTTTAATCAGAGGGTCGCGGGTTCGAATCCCGCCGGGCTCACCAATTATCCAGTAGGCGAGCATCGGCTCGACCGGCGTGATCGAGGTCGACGGCGGCGGAATTGGCTCAGCCGGTAGCGACGACGGCGCGCGGGCCGTCGAGCGCGGGGCAGGGGCCGACGAGGGGCGCGGGAACTGCCGATTGCGGCGCGGCTTCCGTAGTCGTCGGCTGCGGAGTCACTTTGATAAGTGCCATCAGCGAGCTGCCGCGGCTCGGTCTGTTCAACTGGCGCAGGCCAGAAGTTTGAGGCTGGCTGCCCGCGAAGGACATGTATCCTGCGCGCCGCTGCGCCGAGCAGTGTGCCCAAAATCGCGAAGCGGATAGCCGACACCACCACTGCGGTCGTGGTGCATTGGCGGCGGGCGTAGGGATCGGTCTGCTGGGTCTTGGCCATGGATGATCTCCGGGTTTTGTGGTCATTGCCAACCTGGGAGGCCTGAGGGGTTCCGCCGCCTGTGACGGTGCGGCAAATATTTCACGGAAATGATAACGCCAGGCGCCTTTGGCGGCTCGGTTTACGCACAAGGCCTGATTATGCGGGCGAACGTTCGTGGGGACGTCCCGAGCTCCGGCCTGGTGAAGCCGCAGGGGCGCGATGAGGGATGGGGGTCAGCAAAGCCGGAGGGGCGCGGCCCTTTCATTTCGGTTCGTGCCAGGCCTTTAGGGCCACACCCAGCGGTAAACCGCGTCCAGAACCGCACATTGCAGCCCCTTTGGAATAGACTTTGGCACGTGCTGGGTCAAAATTCAGTCTGGCGCGATTTGAAGCATGAATCCACCGTCGACGTGCGCCGCTATTGAGAGGGGCTTGAGGGCCCCTTACGCGACGTTCGATGGTTTCGCGTACGATCGTGGCGCGTTTGGCAGCCGTGCTATCGATCGACGTACAGGGGATTACGCTTAAGAGGGGCGGGGCCATGACATCGCGCATCACCAAGACGGTTGCGCTTGCGGCGCTGATGGCCAGTGCAGCCGGCGGCTGCCTTACGCGACTGAAGGTTGGTATGGCCGAGCTGACGTTGGTTATTCAACGGACGGCAGCCTTGAGTTCGGCAGCGGCGACGACTTCGAATTCGAGAACGATTGGACGCAGGCATTTGGGCCCGGCTACGCGCTTCAAACGGCTTCCGTATCGAAGGCGAGCTGCACCGCTACAATGATTTCGGCGAAGACGACGGCCTTGTGGACGGCAACGTCCACGCCTGGGCTGCGATGCTGAATGGCTTTATGATTTCAACCGTGGCGGCCGCTTTGAGCTGCACCGGCGTTGGTGTGTTGGCGCGGCTCGCTTGAACGCGACGGCGAACAACGGCGCGGACGAGTTCTTCCAAGACGAAGCATACCTGGTTCTTGCGTACTAAGCGATGGTTGGCGTTGCGATCGGCCTGACCGAGCAACTCGATCTCGACATTGGCTATCGTTATTTCGTTGCGCCGGAAGCCGCTTCGACGGCACGATGATCCAACAATCGCCGACGCTTGCAGTACTGACGACGTTTGACGCCGATTACGAGCATTCGGCGATCACGTTTGGTCTGGTGTTACCACCTGCGTCGCGCCGGCTCCGCCGCCGCCGCCTTACCCTGCCGGCCCGCTGCCGCCACCACCGCTGCCTCCGGCAGCAGCGCGCGCCCGACGCCGTCATGAATTCGTTGTGTGCCTGAGTGGATCGCCGAACTCCTCAACCAAGCGGCGTTGGAAACCATCGATGGAAGCGGTCAACCGTGCGCTGCCAGGCGTAACGTCGGCGGCACGGTTGTCGTCGCCACACTGACACGTCGGGCCTGCCGTGGCCTACAACTACAGCCCGTCCGAGCGCCGCGCCAGCGTTGTTCGCGACGCCCTCGTGGCGCGCGGCATGGCAGCTGGCCTGATTTACCAGCCGCTAAGCGCGCGGCGAAAGCGATCTCGCCCGTGCGACCCCGCGACGGCGTGCGCGAGCCGCTGAACCGGCGTGCTGGCGGTCACGATCAGCTTCCGCTGGATCGCCCGCCTCACGGCAGAATTAGCGACGGGCCCGGCCAAAAAAGCCGGGCCTGTTTGCTTTTGCCTTGAGTTAGCTGTTAGGGCTCGTTTTTCTGAAAGAATCAGGGCTAACGGGCTAAGTCGAACAGCGTGCATATAAGAGACCTGACGTCGGCCTGAAAACCCGGGTCGCGAGGCCATTACAGGGGATAGTCATGGCAGTGAAACCGGAAGCGCGACGGCCGCGTTGGCCGTCCTGATGGCCAGCGCTGGCGGCGCCTACGCGACCGAAGGTTGGCATGGCCGAGCTGACGTTGGTTATTCAACGGACGGCAGCCTTGAGTTCGGCAGCGGCGACGACTGAATTCGAGAACGATTGACGCAGCATTTGGGCCCGGCTACGCGCCTTCAAAACGGCTCCTGCGGTATCGAAGGCGAGCTGCACCGCTACAATGATTTCGGCGAAGACGACGGCCTTGTGGACGGCAACGTCCACGCCTGCTGCGATGCTGAATGGCTTTACGATTTCAACCGCAGGCCGCTGAGCCGCACTCGGCGTTGGTGCTGGCGCGCGGCTCGCTTGAACGCGATTGCGAACAACGGCGTGACGAGTTCTTCCAAGACGAAGACACCGCTCTTGCGTACCGCGATGGTTGGCGTTGCGATCGGCCTGACCGAGCAACTCGATCTCGACATTGGCTATCGTTATTTCGTTGCGCCGGAAGCCAGCTTCGACGGCACGACGATCCAACAATCGCCGACGCTTCGCAGTACCGGACGACGCTCTGACGCCGATTACGAGCATTCGGCGATCACGTTTGGTCTGCGTTACCACCCGCGTCGCCGGCTCCGCTGCCGCTGCGCCGCCACTGCTCGCCGGCCTGCTGCCGCCGCCGCCGCCGCCTCCGGTTGCAGCAGCGTGCCCGACGTCGGAATTTGTTGTGTACTTCGAGTGGGATCGCTCGAACCTCAACCAAGCGGCGCTGGAAACCATCGATGCAGCGGTCAACCGCGCGCGTCAGTGCAACGTTGGCGGCGTCACTGCCGTCGTCGGCCACACCGATACGTCAGGTTCGCCGACCTACAACCGGGTCTGTCGGAGCGCCGTGCTTCGGTGGTCCGCGACGCCCTCGTGGCGCGTGGCATCGGCGCAGGTTCGGATCCCAACCCAAGCCCGCGGCGAAGGCGATCTCGCCCGCCGACGCGCGACGGCGTGCGTGAGCCTCTGAACTGCCGCACGGCGGTGACGATCAGCTTCCGCTGATCGCCCGCCTCGCGCGGCCAGAACGAAGCGACGGCGCCCGGCCAAAGCCGGGCCTGTTTGCTTTTGCCTGCCGCGTGGGCAAGTTCCGGCCAAATGTCGATCAATGAACAAGCAACGCCGCGCTCCGGGGCGCAGGCGTAGAGTCGTTGCTGGAAGCGCTGGATGCGCAGGGCGAAGCGCCTTTCGTTGCGCGCCGAAAGGAGACGTGGTCTGCGATCAATTCGGGATCGTTCGAACTCGCGGGTCTGCGCGCATGCGCCCACCGCTGATGGACGCGATGTCGGCGCTGCCGGGAGCCGCAGGACGTCGCGTTGCAGCCTCTCGCAGCGCATCCCGTGCCGGCGGCGAGACCATTCATATTGAGTACGGTTCTTCAGCCGCGCGTGCGCGTGCGCCGCCCGGATGCACTGATCCGGGTCGCGCTGACTGGCCATTACGACACCGTCTTTCCCGCCGCGCATCCATTCCAGGCGCCTTGGCGGGAAGGCGATGCACTGCGCGGGGCCAGGCACGGCCGACATGAAAGGCGGTATCGCTGTCATGCTGGCGGCGCTGCAAGCTGGAGCGTTTGCGAGGCGAAAAGCGCGTCGGCTACGAAGTGCTGCTGAGCCCGGATGAAGAAGTTGGCCTACCTGCGCGCTCTGGGCTGCTGGCAGAGACCTCGGTGCGCCTGGCGCACACCTGGGACTACCCATGAACCCGGCGCCTTTGCCGACGGTGCTTGTTGATGCGAGAAAAGGGCCCGCGAACTACAGCCTCGCCGTACGCGGACGGGCCGCGCAAGGAAGCCGCGCTCGGAACAAAGACGTGCGCCAAAGCCAGTGCAACAAAGCAGCGAACGCGCTCAATGCGCTGAACGGCGCGCGATGGCGTCACGTTCAACGTGGGCGCTGATCGATGGCGGCAGCGCTGTGAACGTCGTGCCAGAGCAGGCGGTGTTGCGTCAACGTGCGGGTGCTGACGCTGAGAGTGCTGCGTGGGCGGAGGCGCAAGTCCATCGTGTCGCCAACGCGACGGGCGCGCGATGGCATCGAAGCGCATCTGCACGGCGGTTTCACCCGCCCGCCCAAGCCACCAACGATCAGCAGCACGATAAAATGGACGCGCCGACGCCGGCGCGCGATCGGGCTCGATTTGAAGTTCGCCCGTCCGGCGGCGTTTGCGTGGCTGGCAATAATCTCGCGGCGGCCGGTTGCCCGAATATTGATACGCTCGGGCCCCGCGGCGGCGGCCTTCACAGCGATCAGAGTTCGCGCCATTTCCACTTCGCCGAGCGCGCCAAGCTTCCTGCGTTTCTGCTCCTCGCCGGTGTCGATCGGGCGTGTCTGACGTGCGGAGCCTTCGCCCGTGAGCGCCCTGAAATACGTTATCCGTGCGGCCGGCCCAGCCGACATCGAAGGCTTCGCTGACCTGCGCGAGATCGCGGGCGCGGGTTTCACAAGCCTGATGCTCGACGATCGCGGCATGGCGGCGAAGCTCGAACTCTCGCGCGCAGCTTTGCGTCTGACGCGATGAGCGCCGGCCCCGAGCGCGCTCTCGCGCTAGAGCACATCGAAACTGGTGCGCTCGCCGGTTGCTGCGGTGTGAAGTCGACGATCGGCGAGACGCCCCGGCCTCCTTCACCCCGCGTCATCACCGAAGCGAATCGTCCGCGCCAGCCAACCGCCTTCGACATGCGCGTGCTGATCGGGGTCAACGACTTCACCGGCTGTAGCGAAGGGCTCGCTGTTCGTGCGCCCGGAGCATCGCGCGCACGGCATCGGCCGCGCCGTGGCGCAGAGCCGCTATATGCTCATGGCGACGGCCCTAATCGCTTCCGCGACCAAGTCGTTTCGGAATTGCGCGGCGTGGTGTCGCCTGAAGGCGTGTCGCCATTCTGGGGAGGCCGTGGGCCGGCACTTCTTCCGGGCTGGATCTTTATGGTGGGAGGCCGACAAGCTTCCGCTACGATGACAACCAGTTCATCCTCGATTTGATGCCGCATCCCATCTGGCATAGACCGTTGCGCCGGAGGAGCGCTGTTGTCGGCGAGTGCCACCGTGAGGGTTAAATACAAAAGTGCAGCTTGCTGGAATGAAGGCTCATAGGCTCTAACGTGGCTCAGATACTGGGATTTGCGTAAGCCGCTGAGTGGCGCCGCGCGAGCATACCGCAATCTGCAATCCAAGCGCGGCGCATCGGCGCAAAAATGCCAGCGACGCGTAAGCGGTGAAGCGCGCGCTGGTCATCGCGGCGCTGCGTCTTATGATTTCCCGCCGTACGCCCACCGAATTGAGACGGTGGCAGGCGACGCCGCCGCTTACCGCGCTGAAACCAAGGACGGCGAGATGACGCTCTGGTTCCTGACCGACTAATGCACAGCCACCAGTCCTCAATGGCGGCGTGGCGTCGCCGTGGCGGACGGTTGCGACCACCTCGCACGATCCCGCGACCGGCGACAAAGTCTGTAAGCCGCGCCGCGGAATCGGTTTATTTACGTTTCTGAGGCGGATAATGCCGCGGCGCGTCGCGTTCCCGGCTGGTCGCGCGTTTCCCACGAAGAGCGTCGCACATCGCGCGCCAGTTCGCAAGGCGCCGAGAGGCGGCGCCGACTGCTGGCGTGCAAACCATCAGCCGCGAAAACGGGCAAAGTGGTGACGCGCGGCAAGTCCAGGCCATGATCGGCAAGTGTGGAATTTCCATCCGTGTGCAGCGAACGCGCTTACGCTGAAGGAAGAGAGAAAGCCATCTGGCGCATCCAATAATTGTCGCACCGTGCGCACGGCGTGCTGGCGGTGTTCGGGCCCGTTCAACTTTCCGCCATCTGCCGAACGGGTTATCGCGCCGGCGCTGGTTTCGCTGTGGCACTGCGCTGTTCAAGCCAGGAGTGAACTCGCGCCCGGTGCTGGCGCGCTGATGGTTTAAAGCGGAAGAGGCCGGGCGTTTCCTGCGTGGGGTCAACCCCCAGAAGCGGCCGAAAATGTCCGCTGACTCAACCCGTTCCACTTCACGGCCGCGATGAAGCCTGGGCTGGCCTCGCCGCGTGCCTGCCGCCGCCGTCAGCACAGAGAATTTTCCGGGGACTGGTGTGATGTAGCGCCCACCTGCTGGCCTGTCTGACGTGGACGCCACCACCTTTCTGTCGATGGCGAAGGCAGCGGTCGGCGATGCTGGCATGGCGATCGCCGCCAGCCGTCACGCTGCCGTGTCGAATACGCCTGGTCACAGGGCCTGGCCGCCTCCCCGTAGTGCCAGCCCCGATGCCCTGTGCTGCCGGCGGCCCCGCCATAGTCAGTTGGCGCCGCTTCTGCCCGGCTGCCGGAAGCCAGCTGGAGCCTCGCGCCTCGGGTGAAGGCGGAAGTGGGGCGCGGCAATACTGGTGGGCGGGGAGTACCCAGCACTCCTTAATTCCAGAGATCCGCAACAGAGTGGTGCGCCCAGCGATCCTGGCAACGCCGCACCGGAAGCCGAACACGTCCAGAATCCGCCGCAGCTAACCGTGCGTGGACCTCTCCAGATCCGTTTCAGCATCTGGGCCGGTTAGCGACGTTCCAGTCTTATAGGGAGCGGGCGCAGGCCGGGGCCAGCGCCCGCCAGGGAAGACGAATGCGCAGGCGCACGAAGGATGCCAGGCGTGTGCAACGGCGGCCGCGAGCAGCAATGCCCACCTGCTGCCAGTGGTGCCTCAGCCGATGTGCCCACCTCGGTGTGGGAGGATGAGCCCTTCACGCGGCATACGCCAGGCAGCCAGCAGATCCTGGCTGCCGAGGATCCGTAATCGGCACCACTTCCCCTCGTTCTGAGCGTGACTTGAGCCGCGCACTCCGATCCGGAAGTCCGTCACTTCGCTAATCACGTGTCGCCGATCTCACCATGTCTCCCAGCTTGAAGACACGCGGCGTATGGGATCAACAGGTAGCCGGCAGATGAGGTCTGAGAGATTTGCCGAATGATCCGGCGTTAGAACAGCACGCCGACGAACAGCGACACGCCTTAACCCGCGCCGACCGCGATCCGGGCAGGTAGGGATACGCCACGACAATGCCAGCGCGACGAGCACAAAGCGTAACAACCGCATTGCCGAAAAAGCTCGCAACGTGGCCTGAACCCGGGGATCCGGCAGCGCCTCGGCCGATGGCATCGAAGATCACCCGCAGGAGTCGCGGATCAGCCGCATCACGGACGAACAGCACGGGCCGGAAACGCTAGGTTGGGGATCTGCGCCACCAGCCCGTTGCCCATTGGTCTGAGCGGCCCGACGAACAACGCGAACAGGCTTACTGACAGGCGGCGCGTAGTCGGGAACCTGAAAGCGTAGCTCAGTATCAAAGAGCATCACGATCGGACTAGGCGAGGCCAGCAGCCAGAAACGTCTGCCGTGACCATGCCGGCGATGCGCTCGCCCCGAACGATGTCGAGCGCAGCCCATGCCCGTCGAATCGACGCGCGCCCCGCACCCATCGGGCCAAACGCCTGCAGCCACCGCGAGCAGGAGAAAGGCGACTACGACTGCACGAACACCGCCGTGGCGCCAACGCGTCCTGAGGCTGCGCCGGATGGCCCGGGCCGCTCTGGCCTGCGATACTCGTTGACGGCCGCGCGTATTCAGCCGAGGTGCGCCCCTGCCAGTTCGACACGGGTCAACTGTTCCAGGCGCGCGTCCGTAATGATGACGCCGGACGGCGCCGCTGATCGCGAGCCATGATCTCCAGGCGATGCCGCCGATAACGCGAATGAACAGTTCCTCCGCCGGATGGTCGGGTCGGCGGCAGTGGCCTCGATCCGATTTTCGGAGACGCGCGCCGCCTCGCGTCGGCAAAAATAACGAGGCGCCGCGCACGCGGAACAGACCTGCTCGTCCACTTCGACCGGCGTGGTCTCAATCTCCAGCTCGGGCTGGTGATCCTGCGCGCCGGCGCGAAGCGACGGGCAGAGCACGAGCGCGACAGGCAAGTACCACGAGCAGCAGGGCTCGTGCGAGCCTGCCCGACGCGGGAAGGGGGAGCGGCATGGCGGGCTAATTGTCGCGGACTTTATGTTCAGATAGTCGATCCCGGGTGCCGGTCGGCAGGGCGAAAGATACACCGTCGGCGCATCGATCGGGTGTCGTCGATGAGGGTGGCGAGCTGAGAGAAGTGGTCGGAGAGGATCATGCGGGCGCAGGTGTAGTCTCGCTGACCCACTCCTCGATGTGGCTGCAATGCCGGCGTAAAGCGACGTCAGCCGAGATGAAGAGGAGACGAAGCCGGGCCTCGCCCTCGCGCATCCACCATGAGGCTGTGCAGTGCGACCGTCACCGATCGCGAGCGGCCGATCGGCACGTGCCAGCTGAGCGTCATGCGGAATGTCGAGGAACCCATCGTGCAGGGTTCCAGGGGAAGAGCTACCGTGGGGCAGATCGGCACCGATGCCCGGTGCTTAGAGGCCATAAAGCAGTTCGTGTGCCAGACCCCGTGCGCGGGCTGAACGCTTCGCCGGAAGCCCTTCTCGCACTGGGAATTGTCACGTGGATGAGCTGGCGTGCCAAGCCGACAACTTTGCCCTGGCTACGCCCACGGCGTCGGAGAAACTCCGAAATGTCGGACCTGGCTGTCGGACTGGTTGTTAATTCCCGTTTAAAGGGTCATGTATTTGAGGTCCGGATGGCGCTGGGTGAAAGACAGGTCCACAGCGTTCGAGCGCACTGTGGCCGATATCGCCGTAGAGGGCTTCATGGCGACACCCTCTTCGATCGATCGATGAGGCGATCGTCGAAAGCCAGCGCACGCTGGTCGAAGTGCCTGACGTGGACGGAAGTTCGCCGTGGCAGCACATTGCCGTCGAAGGACTTTCGTGCTGACGCACCAATGGCAAGGGATGGTGTTCTGAACTGCCGCCGAGCGACTTCCCGCGTCGGCCTGATTGGGCGTTCTGCTACTTTGGGCGTCCGAGGCCATCGACGCCGGACTGTGTCAGGAAGTTCAATTGCCGAGGTTCCGCACCTGGTCAGATCGTGAGACCCTCGCCTCGCTCGATCCGGCACGAAATCGAACCTGTCCATTCCGATGGTCGCGGATCGCAGCGCCGCTCGGCATCCTCACGTTTTGGCAGGCGACGGTGCGGAAGCGAGCATACACCTGGTCTAGCGGAACTGCCGAGCTGCCTCCGGCTGATGGCCACGGTTCTGCGCGCACAGCCCTCAAAAAAGCGGCGCCAGGCTCCGGCCAGCACTCTGGGGCAGGCGCTGAGCGAGCAATCACAGCGGCTGAAGAGACCAGCTCGCTCCTTCGGGGACGTCCACTTTCGAGCGTGGGAAGTGGCGAACCCCAAGCCGCCCCGGCTCGTCGCGGCCGAGAGCGCGGCGGCGGCGCGGCGTGGTGCTCGTCGCAGGTCGAGCAAAGGTCGCAGGCCAACGCCGGCCACGGTCCCGATATGCTCGGGCGAGACCGGATCTGGGCAAGGGCAGTGAACGCGGCCAGGTCATCATCCACGACCTGAGCCCGCGCCGCGAGCAGCCGACGGTGCGGGTGGTGCGCGGCCATTCCAGCGGCGCTCATCGAAAGCGAGCTGCGTTCGGCCAGCGAGCGCGGGCGGCGTATCTCCTGGCGCCCCGTCGCGTCAGATCGGACGCTTCGAGGTTGCCGACGGTTCCACGATCTTCCTCGACGTAGGTCGGCAAGATCTGCCTCCTCGAAGCGCAGGGGTCAGCCGCTTCGCGTCCTGGGCAGGATCGCGTGATCGAGCCGGCTGGGGCAGCTCCCCGGTCGATCAAGGTGGACGCCTCCGGATCATCGCCGCCACCAACAAGGGACCGCGAGAGCAGGATGTCGCCAATCGGCACGTCTCCGTGAGGATCTGTACTACCGGCTGAACGTCTTCCCGATTCACGTGCCGCCCCTGCGCGAACGGGCGTCGAGGTGACATCCCGTCGCTCGTCTGGACGTTCGTCGAGGTTCGCAAAGTCGTTCGGCAAGAACGTCGAGTCAGTGTCGAAGGAGAGCCTGCAAGCCCTGCAGCACTACGGCATGGCCGGGAACATCCGGGAGCTTCCGCAACGTGTCATCGAACACGCGGTGATCATCTCGAGCGGGCCGCGGTTGACGATTCCGACGCCGCGGGCCAACGCGCTGACCCGCCCGAAGGGGCGGAAGCTGGCCGGATCGAAGTGGACCACATCCGATCCGTCTCGAGTCCGACCGGCTGGCGGGTGCGCGGACCCGCTGGCGCCGCGGAGCTGCTCGGCGTGAAGCCGACGACGCTCGAGAGCCGGATGGCGAAGCTGGGGATCCGCCGCCAGGAACGGCAACCCGGGCACTGACAACCACGACATAATGGACGCGTCCGCGAGGTTTGGCTTGCGGGTTGCTCTGGAGATGAGCATGCGTATCACGTGGGCGATCGGTCTGAGCGTGGGGATGATCATGGTAGTCGGCGTGCAGGCGCGACGAGGTGGCAGTCGGCGACTCGCAGGCCCCTGCCGGACAGGCGCCGGCCGCCCAGGCGCAGCGCCCGCGCCCGCGAACATTGACGAGTACGTGAAGCTGGCTCGCACCGGCATCCAGCAGGACAAGTCGCAGATCGTCGGCGCGGCCCTCGAACTGGATGCCACGCAGGCGGCGGCGTTCTGGCCCGTCTACAAAAATACGAAGTGGAACTCGCGGCGATCGGTGACGAGCGATACGCGGGCATCAAGGACTACGCCGCGCACTACGGCACGCTGACTCCCGAGAAGGCGACGGAGCTGACCGACAAGGCGATCTCGCTCGAGGAGAAGCGCCTCTCGCGCTTGATCAAGCGCATGCCGGAGTAATTCCGCGCCGTGCTGCCACCCGTGAAAGTAGGGCGGTGGTACCAGGTGAGATGGCGCTGAACAAGATCGTCGATTTGCGCCTCGCCGCAGAAGTCCCGCTGGCAAAGTAGCGCTGAGGACGCGCTCCAGGCAGCCGTCGGCCGCGCCAGCGGTCTATCCTGAGACCAGCCGCGGCCTTGTCACGCCCAGCTTCGCCATACGGCCTTCGAGGGTCGTCGGCCGGAGGCCCAGGCGCTCGGCGCGCCGCCCGTCCGCGAACCGCGCCAGTTCGTGCTCTGAGCGCCGCCCGGATGTGCGCGATCTGCAGGGCCTTCAGCGTCAGCGCCGACGACGGCCGCAACGGGCTGGTATGCGGAGGCTGCACTGGCCAGCACCGGGCCCGTAGCGAGGATGATCGGCGCGCTCGATGACGTTCCGAAGTTCACGGACGTTACCCGGCCACGGAATAGTGACTGCAACTGCGTCATCGACTCCTTCGACAGGCTGTCGATCCGTTTCCCGAGACGATGTCGAGAATTCATCGATGAACTGCGACACAGGGCCGGGAATGTCCTCCGTCGCGCTCCCGGAGCGGCGGGACGGCGATGGGAAAGACGTTCGAGCCGATGAGTACAGATCCTCACGAAATCGCTTCTCCTGCAACCGCCTGTTCCAGGTTCCGGTTGGTGGCCGCGACGATGCGGACGTTGACCTTGATCGGCTGCGTGCTGCCCGAGACGCTCGATGACGCGATCCTGCAGCACGCGCAACAGCTTTGACCTGCACGTCGAGCGGCAGCTCGCCAGCTTTCGTCCAGGAACGAGCGTCGGAGCCGTCGGCGACCTCGGAAGCGTCCGATCTGACGGGTCAACGCGCCCGTGTACGCGCCTCGCTCAGCCGAACAGCTCGCTCTCGATGAGCGTCGTTGGAATCGCGGCGCAGCTGACGCGGAATCATGGGTCGGCGAGCCGCGCGGGCTGAGCTCATGCAGCGCTTGAGCGAAGACTTCCTTCCCGACCCGGTTTCGCCGAGCAGCAGGACAGTCGCCGGCGTCGGCGCGACGCCTGGTGGAGTTGTTCCAGGGCCCGCCGGATCGCCGCGCTCTCCGACACGATGCCGTCGCGCGCCCCCGCCTGTCCGACCTCCGGGCACGCCTGGGCGGAATGCGTGGTCCACGGCAGGACCTTCGGCCGCTCGCTGACTGCGACGTTGCTGGTGCGTTCGAACATCTTCCACGCCTTTCGCTTCCGAACGTGGCTCAACGGCTCCATTGACGGCCCGTGCTGCTGCAGCGTCTCGGAAGGCACTTCTCAAAGGCTTCGCGATAGGCGGCGGCGAACCGTCCCAGCTCATAAAAGCCGTAACTGGTGGCGATGCCGGTCACCGTTGCCCGTCTGCCCTCGACACGCGCTCAACGCGCGACGGACATCCCGCAATCCGGACGCTGCGCATGTGCGTGGGGCTCATGCCTCGCACGCTGCGGAAGGCGTTGCGAAGCCCGCGTTCGCTCAGCTCCGACAACACGGCACAGGCCGTGACACGGGCACGCGCGTGTCCAGGTGCTCGCCGCACGGCCGACTCGGCCTGTTCAACTACCAGCTATTCGACGCGATGCCAGGCGCGACCGGGATCCGTCGGACTCTGCGAGCGGCGGCCTCATGGCCGCTACGCACACAGCGTCCCCAGCCCGGGCAGGGAATCGGGTCGAACTGACAGGCGCTCCCGGCAAAAACTGGACAGGTTCTCTGCCAGTGTCTTCTACTAGGGCCTGTCGATTTGAGGACCATGAGGCCCCAATTACCGGCGAAGATGCTGCCCCACGCAAGATGAAGGCCGTTGGCGATTTGCGTGTGCCTGGCCGGGTACTCCGCCTCTGCCTTGCTCAGGGCGCCGTTGCCGGTGCGTCGTTCTCGAAGCTCATCCGGCAGCAGTCATGCCCGCGGTCACGGTCGAGGCGAGAGCCAGTCCCCGCGCTCATCAGAGGACCGCCCGCAGGGGCTATCACCGGATGGCGCGGGGAGTGCACCGGATCTGAAGACCTCACGCCCCGGCATGCCGTACAAGGTCAGATCTGATCTCGGTGCCTGGAGTCCCGCGGGCACGACAGGGCATCGCTTCCTGACGGGGCCGTCGACAGCGATTCTCTCGACGCCCAGCTCGGTCACTCGGATCGCTGGCGGAGACGAATCACGGTGAGAGAGGTGTCGCCCAGGCCATCGATGTCGCGAGCGCAAAGCGCCAGGTGACGCTGACGGGCTGGCGGCGAGATCGTCAAGGCCCTTCCCACGGCGCGCGGGGCATACGCGCCCCGCTGAGCGCTGATCCCAGGCGTGGTCACCATGCGCGAACGACAGCGTGACCGGGCACGGCGAGCGACGTCATTCCCGATTCACGGCGGTCGTGCACGAACGAGGGACGTGCTCGCCGCTCGACGGGCTTGAACATCGGGAGCCCGCCCAGCGGCAATTCGGCGGCCAGCTACGTGCCGTCGACGTCGGGCAACGCGGAAGAGGCCATCGTTTGCCACGAGCGGGCGCGCTCGGGCGAGGTGGAAACCGCCGGGCTCGTGATGAACATCGTGCCGAAGAGCGGCGGCAACTCGACGACACGGGTCGCTCTTCGCCAGCGGCACCGGCGAGAAGTCTCAGTCCGACAACCTGACGCAGGCGTTGAGGCATCAAGGGCGTCACGGCGGCGACGCCGCTCACCAGGGTCTACGATGTCATCGGCACGTTCGGCGGCCCGATCGTCGACCGATCGAGCTGTGGTATTTCGTCCAGCGCCCACGCCGGCGGCAGCACGCAGCGGCAGTAGCCCGACGTCTACTACAACCTGAACGCCGGCGATCCCGGCAAGTGGTTGTATGCGCCCGGACTCCCAGCCGGCCGGAGTGCTCGGATCGGACGTTCGAGAACGCCAGCGGGCGCCTCACGTGGCAGATGACTCTCGCGCAACAAGATGACGGTGGCTTCTGGGACGCGCAGGCCCTGTGCCGGACCGTGCACCGGCGCGACTCCTGGACTCGTCGGAGCCGCGCGCGTGTCGCCGGAAGCGGTGGGCGATCCTCGGCCGGCCGCTGCACGTGTCGCAGGTCACCTGGTCGTCACCCGTCACGAACCGGCTGCTCTGCTCGACGCGGGCTTTGGCGGCACATTCTTCGGCGTGGGCAACTTCGAGCGCTCAGCCTGAATCCCGACGCGCGATCTGATTCGCGTCGCCGAAGCAGTGCGCGAGCGGCTGCGCGGCGAACGGCAACATTCCGGGGCTGGTCTATCGATCGCAGGACTTCAGCGTCGCCTACACCGGTTCGTATCTGTGGAAGGCATCGGTCGTCCTACGTCACCGGCACGCACAGCCTGAAGGTCGGGTATCAGCACACGCTGATGACCGACGATCGGACGTGGATGACGAACAACCAGAACCTGACTTACCGCGTTCAACAACGGCGTGCCGAATCAGCTGACCGAGTCGATTTCGCCGTGGGTGAACAACGCGCGCGCCGGCTGGGACGGCGTGTTCGCCCAGGAGCAGTGGACGCGCGATCGTCTGACGCTGCAGGGCGCGGTCCGGTTCGATCGCGCCCAGCAGCTGGTTCCCCGCGCAGCAGGAAGGGCCGTCGCGATTCCTGCCGACGCCCATCGTCATTCCCGAGACGCGCGGCGTCGACAGCTACAAGGACATCACGCCGAGGATGGGCGTCGGCCTACGACCTGTTCGGGCACCGGCAGGACGGCGCTCAAGATGAGCCTTGGCAAGTACCTCGAGGGCGTCGGGTGTGTCGGGCAACTACGCCAACACCAATCCGACGCTGCGGATGCCGCAGACGACGTCCGGTGTTCGGCACGGCGGGCGTGACGCGGGCCTGGACCGACGCGAACGGCAACTTCGTGCCCGATTGCGATCTGCTCAACCCCGCCGCGCAGGATCTGTCGGGCGGGCGGCGGCGATCTCTGCGGCGTCGCTGTCGAACACGAGCTTCGGCACAGAACGTCCTGACCAACAACTTCGACGCCGGGCGTCCTCAACGGCTGGGGCGTGCGTCCATCGGACTGGAACCTCGGCGTCTCGATTGCAGCAGCAGATTCGAGCGCGGTCGTCGGTGGAGGTGGCGTACACGCCGCCGCTGGTATCACGGGTTCTTCGTCGCCGACAACCTGGCGCTGCAGCCCGCCGATCTGACGCCGTTCAGCATGGTGGCCCCGCGGATCCCCGACTGCCCGGAGGCGGGGGCTACGTCGTGTCGGGTCTGTACGACGTGGTCCCGGACAAGGCCGGACAGGTCAACAACCTCATCGCCGACTCGGCAGGTATGGAACGTGGTCTCAGCATTTCAACGGCGCTCGACGTGACGGTCAACATCCGGGTCGGCCGACGGCTTCACGCTTCGTGGAGGGACGAGCACGGGGCAGACCGTCGCGGACAGCTGCGACGTCCGCGCGCACCTGCCCGAGCTGCGCCACGACGACCACGGGACCGAGCGCGTTCGGCGCCGGACTGAACGGCTCCGCCGTCGACGCCCGTCAGCCCGTACTGCCACGTCGCATCCGGCATCCTGACCCAGTTCCGCGGGCCTTTCGTCGTACGTCGTTCCCAAGGCCGACGTCCAGCTGTCGGCGACGTTCCAGAGCAAGCCCGGCGCGATGCTGGCGGCCAACTACGCGCGCGCCGAACGCGGCAGTCGCGCCGTCGCTCGGCAGGAATCTCTCGGGCAACGCGCCGAACGTGACGGTCAACCTGGTGGCGCCCGGCACGATGTACGGCGATCGCATCAACCAGCTCGACGTTCGCGTCGGCAAGATCGCTGAAATACGGCCGCTCGCGGACCCTGATTGCGCTCGACATCTACAACGCGCTCAACTCGAGCGCGGTGCTGACCTACAACAGCGCGTTCGTTCCCGGACGGGACGTGGCTGCAGCCGTTGACGATCCTGACGCCGCGGTTTCTCAGGTTCACGGCCGAAATCGACTTCTGAACCTCATGCGCACATGGCACTGCATGCCGGCCTGCGCGGCTCGCTAGCTGCTGCGACTGGCCTCGCCTGGCTCGAGCGCGATCGGCGTCCGCCTGGGCCGCCGACCGCCAGGCGCGCGTACTCGGTTCTCTACTCGACCAGGCGAGACGCGCAGATCGCTGGTCGTCGGTGAGCGCGAGCTGCCGCGCATCATCGAGGACGGTCTGGACCGACGGGCTCGACTACTACTCCGAATACATCGACCGCGGCGAGGTTTCCCGACCCGCTATAAGGAAGCCTTCCGCTGACTTCCTGCGATCGAAATACGGGGACTGCGCTTCGACGTCGTCATCGCGATGCAGGAGCCTCGCGCTGGAGTTCATCGGCGACCATCGCAACGAGCTGTTTCCGGACACGCCTGTTGTCTTTTTCGCCACGTCTTCAGCCACGCGCCGCATGCTCAATTCCACCGGCGTCGTTGTCCGGAGCTGGACTTCGCGCGGACACTCCGATCTGGCGGCAGCGCCTGCAGCCGGAGCGCCCGCCGTGTGGTCGTCGTCAGCGGCGCCGATGCCAGGCAGCGTGGACGATGAGCGCGCTGGCGCGTCGGCAGTTCTCGCGCAGGCTCGAATCTCGACTCACGATCAGCCTACCTGGCGGGCCTCACGACGGAAGCGCTACGCACACGGCTCGCACTCGCGGCGCGGAACAGTCCCCGGTCTCGTCTACTACCCAGTCGCGAACCGGGACGGCGCCGGCGGGAGCGTTCACCCGTTGGAGTACCTGGACGGCCTGGCTGCCGTGGCCGACGCGCCGATCTACTGCTGGGTCGACTCCCGCCATGGACCACGGCATCGTCGGAGGCAGCCTCAAGAGCCAGACCGCCGAGACGGACGCCGTCGCGCGGCTGCGCGGTCCGCGTGCTTCGAGGGCGAACGCGCCGACACGATTCCGCGATGTCCGCCGCCGATCTGAACGTCGGCGCAGGTCGACTGGCGCGCAGCTGCGGCGCTGGGGCATCGCGAGGCTCGCGTGCCGGTCGGGCACGCTCATCAGGTTCCGTGAGCCCGCGCGTCTGGGATCGTTACAAGCGCTACATCCTTGGCGCGCTCGTGCTCGCTGTTGGCCCAGACGGCGCTCATCGCCGGCTTGCTCGTTCAGCGGGCGCAGGCGGCGGCAGGCCGAGGCGGAGGTGCGCGAGAAGCCAGGCGGCGCTTCGCACACGAGCTACCGAACGGATCCGCGACCTGGGCGGGCGGCTGCTGACCGCGCAGGAGACCGAACGCTCGCGGATCGCGCGCGAGCTGCACGACGACATCAGCCAGCAGGTGGCGCTGCTGTCGATCGATCTCGAGCTGCTCAATGACAGCAGACGGCGCCGAAGCCGATGCACGCTGGCCGGCGAAGCGCTTGAGCCGCACGCAGGGGCATCGCCAGAAGCGTGCACGACCTGTCGCACCGCCTGCATCCGGCCAAGCTCGCGGCTGATCGGCCTGGTGGCGGCGCTCGCGGGGCTGCAGCACGAGCTGTCGCAGCCGGCGTCGCCGATCACGTTCACGCACGATCGACGTGCCCGTCGACCCTGCCGCCGAGCGTCACGCTTGTGTCTGTTCCGGGTCGTTCAGGAAGCGCTTCAGAACGCTCTCAAGCACAGCGCGCGCGCACGAATATTCCGTCCACCTGGGACCGGCCGGCGCAGCGGCATCGGCCCTCACCGTCGGCCGATGATGGCGTCGGATTCGACGTCGACGCGGCGTGGGGCAGAGGGCTCGGCCTGATCAGCATGGCCGAGCGCCTCGAGACCGATCGGCGGCACGCTCTGCGATTCGCCTCGACGCCTGGCGCCGGCACACTGCCTCGAAGCGATGGTGCCGCTCCGTCTCGATGACGCGCATCCGTAGGCTGCCGTGCCGATTCTGCATAGTCACTCCCGCCTGCTGAGTTCGGATCGGCGACTGAAGCGGCCGGAGTCGGAGACGTCTCCGCAGACGCGATAGGTAACGTCGCATGCAGCTGCCGCGGGTGCTGCTCGCGGACGATCACGCGCTGCTGCTCGGCGCGTTCGAGAAGCTGCTGGCCGGCGAGTGCGAGATCGTCGGTCAGGTGTCCGATGGACGGGCGCTGGTCGCGGCCGCCGAGCGGCTCAAGCCTGATGTCATCGTCCTCGACATCTCGATGCCGCTCCTGAACGGCCTCGAAGCGGGCCGTCAGATCAAGCAGAAGCTAGCGGAACGTCAAGCTGGTGTTCCTGACGATGAACGAGGATCCGGATCTGGCGGCCGAAGCGTTTCGCGCCGGCGCGTCCGGCTACCTGCTCAAGCGGTCGGCGGCGTCGGAGCTGACGGCGGCGATTCGCGAAGTCATGCAGGGCCGGTCGTACGTCACGCCGCTCGTGACGCGAGCGGCCTGGTCGGCTCGCTGCTGCACGCCGAGGAGCCGCCAGACGCATGAGCTGACAGCCGCGGCAGCGCGAAGTGCTGCAGCTGCTCGCCGAAGGGCGATTCGATGAAAGAGGTCGCGCAGCGTGCTGAATCTGACGCCGCGGACGGTCGCCTTTCACAAATACCGAATGATGGAACAGCTCAAGGTCAAGTCGACTGCGGAGCTCGATTCAGTATGCCGTCAAGCACCACATTGTCTGAGCCTCGCGCGCGTCCTGCTCGTCGACGACAACGAGGCCATGCTCGCGCGCGCGGCCGCGGTGCTGACGCCGGACTGCGAGATCGTCGGCATCGGCCACGGACGGGCCGGCGGCGCTCGCGGCCGCCAGGGCGCTGCAGCCGGACGTCGATCGTGCTCGACATCTCCATGCCGGGCATGACCGGAGAAACTCGAGGTAAGCGTCCCGCTTGCGCCAGGCCGGCTCGAAAGCCCGCCGTGGTCTTCCCTGACCGCCCACAGCGAAGATGAGGTCAGGCAGGCGGCCCTGTCGGCTGGCGGCGCATCGGCTACGTGCTGAAGGCGCGGCGCGCGTCCGACCTCATTGTCGGCTGTGCAGGCTGAGCCAGAGCAGACGCCGTTCATGTCGCATCGCCACCTGCCTGACGGCCCGCTCACTGGACTCGCTGCGCCAGCTCCGGCGGGGCTCAGAGGCCCTCGGAAATGGCGGAGGCATTGTTCAGATCCACGGGCCGAGAGTAAGCTCTGAACTCCATTTGGACGACCGCGACCGGCGCGTCATGCCCCGCCGGACGCCTTGGCACCCTGTGTGCACCAGCAAAGCGATCCATTGGCCGTTTGAGAGGAGAGACCGTGCGCATTACGGCCCGCCCAGCGCGCGCCGGCGCTGCGCGCTCGATATCGGCACTCGCCTGCGCCATGGCATTGGCCGCGAGCCTCCACCTCGGCAGCGGCTGCGAGGAGAAGCAGGCCGCCGTCAGCTCCCGCCTCCCCCGAAGTGATGGTCTCCGAGGTCGTCCGGCGTGACGTTGCCGGTGGGCATGGAACTGGTCGGCCCCAGACCGAGGGCTTCAGGACATCGAAATCCGCGCTCGATGTGGAGGCTATCTCGATTCGGTGGATTTCACCGAGAGGCGGCCTCGTCCGGAAGGGCAGGTTGACTCACACCCGCATCGACCCGAGAGACCCTGCAGGCGAACCTCGCCACCCCCGCCGAGGCGGACCTGGCCACCTGGAAATCGCGGCTGGTGAAAACGGAGAACGACGTCCAGCGCCTCACGCCGCTCGCGGCCCAGCGAGTGCCGTCAGCCAGCGGGAGCTCGACAACGCGGTCGCCACGCGGACAGCGCTGCGCCGCGCGCAGGTCGCTGCCGCCTTTGCAGGAACGCGGTGAGTCGACCGGGCCCGGCTCGACCTCGGTTATGCGACGGTGACCTCGCCCCTCGACGGGCTCGCCGGCACGACGCTGGTGAAAGCCGGCAGCCTCGTCGAGGCGCGGCGAGAGCACCCTGCTGACGACCGTGTCGAGATCGATCCGATTCTCTTCCGCGCCGGCCTCGCCGAGGCCAGTAGCTGCCGGCTGGCGCGCCTCGCGGAGCAAGCTTCGCATTGACCAGCTGGCGGCCAGTCGATCCCGATCGAACTCGTCCTCGCAGGCGGCACAGCCCTTCCACACGCAGAAAGGGAGGCTCGACGCGATCGAGCGCGCCGTTGAGACGCGACGACAGGCACGCTGACCGGTGCGGTTTCGATTCCCGAACCCCGGCGGGCTCGATGCGCCCCGGACAATACGGACGCGCGCGCTTCGTCTGGAGGCGGAACAGGGGTGCGTTGACTCGTGCCGCAGCGCGCCGTGCAGGAACTGCAGAACCTGTACGCGTGGCGGTCCGTCGGCGCCGACAACAGAGTCACCTTCAGACGGTCACCGTGGGGACTCGCGTGGGCGGCCTCTGGGTCGTCGAGAGCGGACTTCGAGGGCAACGAGGCGGGTGGTCGTCGCGGGCCTGCAGCGGCTGCGCGACGGCACAGTGGTGATGGTCGCAACGCCAAGGCGGCCCCCGTCCCCCGAGGGCAAGCGGTGAGAGCCGGAGCGGCTCCTGCGGCGGGGGAGCGGTAGGCATGGCCCGCTTCTTCGTCAACCGGCCCATCGTGGCGATGGTGTTGTCCATCGTCATGGTGATGCTCGGCCTCGTCGCGATGCAGGGGCTGCCGATCGCGCAGTATCCCGAGATCGTCCCGCCGATGGTCAGGTCACGACGACCTTCATCGGCGCCAGCGCCACCGACGTCGAGGCGTCCGTCGCGACGCCCGCTCGAGCAGCAGATCAACGGCGTCGAAAAGGGCATCTACATGAAGTCGACCAACGCCAACGACGGCACGCTGACGCTGAAGGTGTCGTTCGAGGTCGGGTCGAACCTGGACATGGACAACGTGCTCACGCAGAACCGCGTGTCGCAGGCCATGCCGCAGATGCCGCAGTCGGTCAAGAACTACGGCGTGACGGTGAAGAAGGCGCTGGCGTTCCCGCTGCTGGTCATCTCGATCAAGTCGCCGAACGGCACCTACGACAACAGCTTTCTCTCGAACTACACGACCATCAACATCAACGACGCCATCGCGCGCATTCCCGGCGTCGGGCAGATCAACCTGTTCGGCGGCAGCGACTACGCGATGCGCGTCTGGCTGCGGCCGGATCGTCATCGGGCGGCTCGGGATCACGGTGCCCGACATCGCGAACGCGATCAGCACAGCAGAACCAGCTGAGCCCGGCCGGCCAGATCGGCGGTCCGCCGGCGGCGCTCAGGCACCGAGTGCACCTACACCGTCCGCACGCAGGGCCGCCTGCTGAACGAAGGAGTTCGGCAACATCATCGTGCGGACCAACCCGAACGGCTCCGAGGTGCGTCTGAGGACGTCGCGCGGCTCGAGCTCGGCACGATGCTCGTACAACGCCGTCGGCCGCCACGACGGCAAAGCCCTCGGCGGTCATCGCGGTCTTCCAGATTCCCGGCACCAACGCGCTCGACGTCGCCAACAAGATCAAGGCCGACGATGGCCGACCTCTCGACGCGCTTCCCGCGCGACATGGACGTACTGGTCTCGCTCGACACGACGCTGCCGGTGATCGAGGGCATCGTCGGAGATCGAGCACACGCTCGTTCGAAGCCGTCGGGCCTCGTCATCATCGTCGTCTTCATCTTCCTCCAGAACTGGCGGGCGACGCTTGATTCCGCTGATGACCGTGCCGGTCTCGCTCGTCGGCGCGTTCATCTTCTTCCCGCTGCTCGGCTTCTCGATCAACGTGCTCTCGCTGCTCGGCCTCGTGCTCGCCATCGGCATCGTCGTGGACGATGCGATCGTGGTGGTCGAAGCGGTGATGCACCACATCGAGCACGGGATGGCGCCGAAGGAGGCGACGATCAAGGCGATGGAGGAGGTCTCGGGCCCGGTCATCGCCATCGGGCTGATTCTGAGCGCGGTGTTCGTGCCGGTCGGGCTTCATGGGCGGCATCACCGGCCGGCTGTACCAGCAGTTCGCGATCACGATTGCCATCTCCGTGCTGCTGTCGGTCGTCAACGCGCTGACGCTGTCAGCCCGGCGCTCGCGGCGCTGCTGCTCAGAAGCCGGCGACGGGCAAGCAGTCGCTCCTGACGCCGTTCTACAACGGGTTCAACAAGGTGTTCGGCGTCGACGACCAACGGGTACGTCAGCTTCACGACGATCCTGGTCCGGAAGATCGTCATCGGAGCCTCGCGCTCATCGGCGTGCCTCGTACGCTGACCGTCGGTGCTCGTCGGCCGCATCCCCGGCGGCTTCGTGCCCGAAGAAGACCAGGGCTACATCCTGGTGAACGCGCAGCTGCCCGACAGCGCGTCGCTCGAGCGGACCGACGCCGTGATGAAGAAGGGCCGAAGCCATCATGGCGGCGAACCACGCGATCGAAGGCTACAACGCGATCTCCGGGTTCAGCCTTCTGACCTGGCGCCTACTCGTCGAACATGGGCTTCTTCTTCGTGGCGCTGAAGGAGTGGTAGCCATCGCACGACGGCCGAGGAGCACGCCAACGGTGTGGTTGCTGCGCTCAACCGCGAGTTCGCGCAGCCAGATCCCCGAGGCCACCGTCGTGGCGTTCGGTCCCCCGGCCATCCCCGGCTCTCGGCACCGGCGCCGGCTTCACGATGCAGATCCAGGATCGCGTGGGACGCGATCCCTGCTACCTGTCCGAACAGACGCGGCGCTTCATGCAGGCGGCGCGCAGAGCGGCCCGAGATCGGACGCATCTCGACCTTGTACCGCGCCAGCGTGCCGCAGATCTACGCGGACATCGATCGCTCGAAGGTGCTGCGATCAGGCGTGCCGCTGCACGACGTGAACACCACGCTCGGCGCGCTGCTCGGCAGCACCTACGTGAACGATTTTCAACAAGTTTGGACGTGTCTACAAGCAGTACGTGCCAGGCCGGAGCCCGGTACCGGCGTGACCCGAAGCAGTTCGGGCTGTTCTTCGTCCGCGGCGCGAACAGCCAGATGGTGCCGCTCGACACGCTCGTCAGGACGCGGCCCACGAGCGGTCCCGAGTTCACCAACCGCTTCAACCTGTACCGCTCGGCCGAAGCTCACCGGCGTGCCGGCCGCGGGCTCAGCTCGGCGCAGGCGCTGACGGCGCTCGAGCGAGGTTGCCACGAGACGCTGCCCTCCGACATGGGCTTCGACTGGGCCGGACATGTCCTACCAGGAGAAGCGCGGCACCGGTGCCCGATGGTCGTCTTCGCGCTCGCCATCTTCGCTGGTGTTCCTCGTGCCTGGCGGCGCAGTGCGAGCTGGGGCCTGCCGTTCAGCGTCCTGCTCGGGACCCCGTTTGCCGCCTTCGGCGCCTACTTCGGCCTCTGCGTCGCGCGGCAGTACTCGAGAGAGCTACGTGAACAACGTCTTCGCGCAGATCGGCCTGATCATGCTGATCGGCCTGGCGGCGAAGAACGCCATCCTGATCGTCGAGTTCGCGAAGATGCTGCGCGAGCAGGGCAAGGACCCGGTCACTGCCGCGCTCGAAGCGGCCAGGCTGCGATTCCGCCCGATCCTGATGACGGCCTTTGCATTCATCCTCGGCGTCGTGCCGCTGCTCACCGCGTCCGGCGCCGGCGCGGAGGGACGCAAGGTCATGGGCATGGCCGTCTTCTGCGGGATGCTCATCGCCACGTTCCTCGCGGTGTTCCTCGATCCCCGTCCTGCTTCGTGACAGTCGAGAAGATCATCGGCGGCAAGCACGCCGCGCCTCCGAGGGCGGGGCCGTGCCAGCGGCTACTCACGGACGGAGCCGGGAGCGCATGCAGCGACCTCGCCTCGTGGCTGACTGTGGCGCAGGTCTGTCGTCTGCTCGTCGATGACCGTGGCAGGCACGCTCGCTGTTGGGTGCACCGTCGGGCCCAACTACAAGCGGCCGGAGATGTCGCCGCCCGCCGGCGTATCGGCTGGGCCGGCGGAGGCACAGGCGGCCGAGTCGCTGGCCGACACGCCCTGGTTGCAGGTCTTCGACGACGAGGCGCTGCACGCGCTGATTCGCGACGTCGCTGGCGCACAACCTCGATCTGCGGCTCGCCGTTGCGCGGGTGCAGGAGGCGCGCGCTTTGGCCGGCGCTGCCAAGTCGTTCCTGTATCCGGAGATCAACGGCACGGCCGGGTACGCATCGGCAATCAGGCCTCCCGCAACAGCGCAGCCGCCTGTCGCCGCCCAAGGGGCTGGATCGCACCTCCAACAACACGCAGCTGGGCGCGTCGATGTCCTGGGAGATCGACCTGTTTGGACGCCTGCGGCGCGAACAACGAGGCCGCCTTCGACCGCGCACTCGGCGACGGAAGAGGGTCATCGCGCGGTGCATCGTCGCGCTGGTGAGCGACGTCGCGTCCTCCTACTTCCTGCTGCGCGAACTCGACCTGGAACTCGAAATCGCACGGCGCACGCTCGTCATCAACGATGACACCGTCAACTACTACCACGACGCGGTTCGCAGGCGGGCGTCTCGAACAGGCTGCGAAGCTGGATCAGGCCGAAGGCAACCGCGCGATCACGGCGGCCCAGATTCCCGGATATCGAACAGCAGATCGCCATCCTGAGCACGCGATCAGCGTGCTGGCAGCGCCGGCCGCCCGGCGCGGTCGCTCGGGGCCGGACGCTGGCGGAGCAACACGTCCCGCCCGAGGTCCCTGTTGGTGTGCCGGCGGCGCTGTCCGAGAGGCGGCCGGATGTGCTGGCAGCCGAGCGGTTGCTCTCGGCTTCGAATGCCGACGTCGGCGCCGCGAAGGCGCTCTTCTACCTGACCATCAGCCTGACGGGCGCTTTTCGGGACGGTCAGCGGCGACCCGGGAGACCTGCTGAAGGGCGACTCGGTCATCTGGTCGTTCGGCGCCGGATTGTTCCAGCCGATCTTCAACGGGCATCGCATCAAGCGGAACTACGAGGCGGCGCAGGCGCGGTTCGAGCGGTCGCTGGCGCAATACCAGTCGGACGGCCCTCAGCGCGTACCGTGAAGCGGCCGACGCGCTGGTCACGATTCAGAAGCTCGCGGTGAAACGCACGGAACAGGAGGCCGGCGTCGAGGCGCGCTCAGGGATGCGTCAGAAACTGGCGAGATCGCGATACGACAACGGCTCTCCTCAGCGCTCAGATCCTGATCGCCGATCAGCAGCTGTTCCTGCTGGAACTGCAGCTGGCGCAGACCCGGGGCAACCAGTCTGCGGGCGCTGGCACAGCTGTATCGCGCGCTCGGCGGTGGCTGGCAGCCGGAGCCTCCGCCGCCTCCAGGGCAGCCCGGACCGATGCCGCCGCCGCCACCACCACCACCGGCCTCGCCATAGGATCGCGAGAACACCGTAGCGTCATCCCGGCGGTCAACAGTGAGCGCGGGTTCCTGCGCTGGCCTGGCTCCCGGCGTGACGCCGTCGGCTGCAGCCGGACATCGTCGGGGCGTCACGGCCGCGTCGGTCATCATCCCCAAGGCGATGGCCTGTCGCGACGCTGTCGGGCCTCGCGGTGCGACGACAGGCCTTCCTACCGCCCTGCTGCCGATGCTGGTGACGCATTCCTCGGCGATTCGCGCCGGCTGAGCGTCAGCACCACGACGACCCTCGGCATCCTGACGGCCGCTAGGATCGGACAGTCTGGCGTCTGGCGGCTCTGGCGGGATGGCCGCCATTGCCACGACGTTGTCCGTGCTCGTGGGCGTCATCCTGCTGCTCACACTCCCGGCGCTTCCGGCTCGGCTTCGTCGCGCAGTTCATCTCCGAGCCGGTGCTGACCGGGTTCCAGAGGCCGGCATCGGCTTGGTCATCCGCGCGACCAGGCCCGAAGCTGCCCGACTCCACATCCACAAGGTGTCGTTCCTTCAGGGATCCTGGCCACGATTCAGGCGCTTCCTGAACGTCCGTCGCTGACGCTCGCGCTGTCACTGGCCACCATCGGCCTGATGGTCGTTCTGCACCGCCTGGCGCCCGCGTGCCGCGCGCCGCTGGCCGCGGTCGCGCTCGGCATCGGCGCGTCGGTCTGCTGGGCCTGAAAGCGCGCGGCGTGGGACACCATCGGTGCGATTACGTCGGGCCTGCCGGCCTTCACGCCACCCCCACGTCGACCTGCTGGTCGCCCCATGGCCAGCCGCGCTGGGCATTGCGCCTGCGAGCTTCACCGAGTCGATCGCGGCGGGCCGTGCTCGCCGCAGCCCGGCGAGCGACGGCCCGACGCCAATCGGAGCTGCTCGCCCTGGGAGCCCGCCAACCTGGCCGGAGGCCTCTTCGCCGCGATGCCGTCGGGCGGCGGCACCGCCTCGCAGACCGCCGTCAACGCGCGGCGCGGGCGCCCACACGCCCGTGGCGTCGCTGGTCACCTCGGCGGCCACCGCAGCCGTCGTGCTGTTCCTCGCGCCGCTCATCGAGCTGATGCCGCAGGCCACCCTGTGCCTCCGTCGTGATCGTGACGTCGTTGCCGCTGATTGACCCGGGCGACTTCGCCGCGATCCGCGGCGTGCGGACCGTCGAGTTCCGCTGGGCCGTGGCCGCGATGCTCGGCGTCATCGTCCTGGGGACGCTTCCGGGCATTCTCGCGGCGGTGATCCTGTCGATGGTCTCGCTGCTGCGTCAGGCCAACGATCCGGCCGTCCACGTGCTCGGGCCGCAAGCCGGGCACGAACGATTCCGTCCGTCTGCGCTTGACGACCGCCCGGACGACCAGCGTCGAGCCGGGCGTGCTGGTGCTGCGAACCCGAGCTGGGCGGATTTGCTTCGCGAACGCGCACGCGTGGTCGACAAGATCGTGGCACACGCGCAGGCGTCGAAAACGCTGCCGTGGTGATCCTCGACCTTCAGAGCCGTGCCCGACATCGAGCACACCGGGCTGAAGTCGCTCACCGAGATGGAGGCGTCGCTCCGATCGGCCGGCACGGTCGTCAAGCTCGGCGGCTGCCAATCCGGACGCGCTCGCCGTCATCCAGGCGCGCGCCGCTCGGCGGGCATCCTTCGGCGAGAGAACGCCTGTGCTCCACGCTGCACAAGGCGGTGGACGCCTCGACGGCGAACCAGAGCCCTGACTTCCGCGACAACCGACCGAGCACTGCGGTCGCCGTTGTCGGGAGCGCCACGCCTGACCGCCAGCGCGACCAGCTGCTTGCACGCCACCGCCGGCGACTCCGTGCCCACGATCAGGTCTCTGCAGTTCGTCGTCGCTCAATGTTTCCAGTCAGGCCATCCGTGCACAGCAGCACCCGATCGCCGCTCTCCAGCCGCAGCGCTGCACGTCCGGAGCGAGATCGCCCGCGCCAACCCGAGGGCTCGTCGAGCGGCGTCCAGTGCGGGAGGCGTTGCCGCGGCAGACGCGCTGAGAGAAGGCCGGCTTCAGCGGCAGGCGGGCTGACGGCGCGGGTCGGTCGTCAACCGGTAGAGTGTTCCTGCCCGCACCAGATATGCGCGTGAATTGCCGACGTGAGCAACGATGCCGTAAGGAGGCACAGTCGCGAAGATTGTGACGGTGTTCCCAATCTCGGCCCCACGCACCCGGCAAGGTTCCGCTCCATGCTGTCGAGCATGCCGTCGACCCGCTGCAGCCGCGTGGCGATCCGACGGCTCACTTCGGCGGCCAGCGCGCTCTTCGTCGCACCGCATGATCCAGTCGGGCGTCTCCAGCACGAGGTCCAGCAGGTCGCCACGCTCGCCTGGCTCGCCACTTCACCGGCGCCCAGCCCTCCCATGCCGTCGGCGACGATTGCCACATAGCCGACGTGCTGGTATGCTCCAGCCGGAGCCTGGTGAGTGGCTGAGATTGGTCAGGAATCGGTTCCAGGCTGCGGTCGAATCGGCCCAGAAAGAAACAGCTCCTCGTCGACGGCGTTTTTCGCGCCACCGTGGGACAGTCCTCCCCATTCGAATATCAGGTCGCGGTGGAACAGGAGACGCCGGCCCGATCACACGGCGGGTGGGCATCTCGTTGAACCGATTGGGGAGCTTGTCCGGGGTCATGTTCTTCAGGTGAGCAGGAGCGGTGCCATCGTCGCCTGGTCGAGATCCGCAGTCCTCTAAGCGATTGAAGAGCGTCGTGCCTGACGCGGCGCTCGAGCGCCCCCGACATTTCGTAGCGACCCACGATCCGCTGGATGCGCCCCAGGCCGCAGCGTTCGGGCGTCGGCCGTCGATCGCGAGAAAACCGGCGTTTCGGGCGAACCACTCGCCCGGGCGGCCTCGGCACGGCGCGTGCTGAGTACCAAGTACGTCCGCCTGCCTGCGCGACGTGACGGAGACGTTCAGATGTGGCGCCGTTCGCGCGTGAAATCGCTCCTGGCCCTTGCTCACCGCCAGCTCACTGCTGTTGCCGGGGCGCCGCTGGCTGCGGCCAGCCCCCAGCAGGCGGCGCCTGCGAAGGCGACTGCCACTCCTCCGCCGCTCGACGCCGGGGATGGCCCCGCACCTACTCGACGTCCTCCGGCGGACAGCTGGTCCTACCAGCCTCAGGTCGCCAGTTGGGATCGGCAGCTGCACATGGTGGCCTGCTGCCGTGTCGTTCCTGGCCAAGGGCGCCGAGAAGGCGCAACTCGGCACCGTGAAGGTGGAGAAGCGACACCGTCGTCCGCCGTCAGCGAACGGCTGTCCGAGTTCCCGAGCGTCAAGGTCACCGAGGCTAACTTCGCAACGCTGGATCGCGGACCAGCTTCGCGAGGTCGTGGCACAGATCAGCGATGGCATCCCGGATCAGGAGCGTGTAATCGCTCGATCGCGTCCTCGCGTCCGTGGACAAGAGCCAGATCATCCCGCGCGACGTGTCCGGCGTGAAGGCGGATCCGCCGCGCGATCTTCTACAGCACGACGCCCGCCGTGCTCGGTCAACATCGATGGCGAGCCGATCTGGAGCTCTCCGATCAAGTGACAACGATCTGAAGTTCGCCGTCAACACGAACTGGGATCTTGTTCCAGCTCGAAGCGAGCAAGACGTTCTACCTGCGGCACGACAGCAGTCGTGGCTCAAGGCGTCCGGACGTCAAGGGGCCGTGGATCGCCCGGCGGGCACGCTGCCGGCGAGCTTCAGCGAAGCTGCCGGCCGATGACGAACTGGAAGCGACGTCAAGGCTGCGCGCTGCCCGGCGCAAAATCTCTGGACGGCAAGTCACGCCCAACGGTGTTCGTCAGCACGACGCCCGCCGAGATGCATCCTGCTCGCAGGGCGAGCTCAAGCTACGTGCCGGTCGCCGGCACGACCGAGCTGCTCTGGGTCCAGCAACACGGAGAGCGATCTGTCTTCCGGCTCGGTAGGGCAGGGCCGGTCCGGTATTACCTCGTCGCCGGCCGCTGGTTCTCGGCGCCCGATTTCACCGGCCCGTGGACGTTTGCCACGACAGTCGCTGCCCGACGCGATTCCGGAAGATTCCGCTCGAGCATCCACGTTCGCGCGTGCTCGCCTGCCGTCCCGGAACGGCGCAGGCGGCCGAGGCGGTGCCTGCTCGCGCAGATGCCGCAGACGGCGCGCGTGAAGAAGAAGGAGCTGAAAGCGCCCGAGGTCGACGCATCACGGCGCGCCGAAGTTCGAGCCGATCCGACATGACCTCGGTGTCGCAGCGCGGTGAACACCGACAAGCACATCATCAAGGTTGGCGATCTCTACTACATGTGTTTCCAGGGCGTGTGGTTCATGGCGAAGGCGCCCGAAGCGGCCCGTGGGAAGTCACGGGCATCGGTCCCGAAGGAAATCTACGAGATCCCGGCGAGCTCGTCGGCACACAACGTGACGTACGTGCACGGTCGAGGATGATGACGACGACTGGGCGACCTTCGTGGCTGTCGCCTGGCGCTACACCGGCATCATGATCGGCTGGGGCTGCGCCGTGTGGGGCTCGCGGCTACTACTACCCGCCGTACTGGCGGCTACGGCGGGTACTACCCGTACTACTATCCGTTCTATCCGACCTACGGCTACGGCGCCTGGTACATAACCCGTGGACCGGCGCCTACGGTCGCTCGGCGGTGCGCCTATGGGCCGTACGGAGGCGCGGGCGTCGGCGCGCGCTACAACCCGCGGACGGGCACCTACTGCGCGAGGCGCGGCCGCCTGGGACCCTACGGCGCGCGAGGCTGCCGCCGAGGCATACAACCCGCGCACGGGGACGATACGCGCAGACGCGCCAGGGATCGAACGTCTACGGCAGCTGGGGCAGCACCGCCGTGCAGCGCGGCGATCGATTGGGCGAAGACCTCGCGCGTCACCGAACAACCGCACGCGGCAACACAACGCGCGTGACGCAGGGGCAGCGGCGGCGGCGAGATGGTCAGGCGGAAGGGGCCTGAGAAGGCAGCGGTGGAGTCGCGCGCGCACCGGCAGCGGCGATATCTATGCCGGCCGCGACGGGAACGTGTACTCGTCAGCAGGACGGCAACTGGCAGAACATTACGAGAACGGCTCGTGGGTGATGCCCAGAAACCTGCGAATCGGCCTCGTCGACCACGGACCAGAACCAGCTCGACAACGCGAGGCGACCGATCGTGCGCTCGGGCAGTGATACCGTGAGCCAGTTGGATCGGGATCGCGCTGCGCGGACCGACGGCGCGACGCGCACGCGGGACGCCGGCACTTACGGGGTTCCGGGTCGTCCGGCACCGGCAGCTACCGCCCAAGCGGCGGCGGCACGCGCGGTGGAGGGATGAGAGGCGGCGGCAGGCGCCGCTAGAACGTGTCCCGCGCCGCTCACGTTTGAACGAAACCCAGCCAAGAGGAGGAATCTCAATGAGGATGAGGGCAGCTATCACGTACGTCGCCGTCACCACGCCGTCGTCCTGTCGGGGACCGCACAGGCGCAGGTCAGCAAGACGCTGAACGGCGAAGCCAAGGTCGTGACCGCGACCGTCGAGGCGATCGAGCGGGCGAGCCGGCAGATCACGCTGAAGAACACCGACGGAACCCATGAAATCCTGGACGTCCCGGCCAGCGCGAAGCGCTTCGACGGGCTGAAGGTCGGCGACACGGTCAAGGCCCGCTACTACGAAACGGTCGTCTTCCGCCTGAAGGAGACCGGGCGAGAAGGCGGTCGACAGCGCAACCGGCGCGACCACGCCGACGCCTGGTGGCGCCAAGCCGGCAGGCACGATGGCCACTCAGCGCACCATCACCGGCCACGATCACCGCCATCTGATCCGAAGGTGCCGTCCATCAGCTTCACCGGACCCAACGGGTGGGCCTACAGCACGCGCGTTGAGGAGAAGAACAATCTCGACAAGGTGAAGGTCGGGGATCAAGGTGGACATCACCTGGACCTCTGCCGCGCTTATCGCCTTCGAGGAGTAGTCCGGCAGGGTGGAATGGAGCAGAGCGCAACCGGCGCTCTGCTCCATATCTACTGGCGAGCGATCGCCGGGGCGGCTTCCGCGCAGCACGCATCTCTGAATCTTTCCCGTCGCCGTCTTCGGCAGCGCCGGGACCATCGTGAAGCTGTGCGGCGTCTTGAAGTGCGCCAGGTGCGTGCGCGCGAACTCGCGCAGCTCTGGTCCGCTGACCTGCTGGTCCGGCTTCAGCACGATGAAGGCGTGCGGCGCCTCACCCCACTTCCCATCGGGCAGGCCGACGACCGCGGCCTCCATCACCGCCGGGTGACGGAGCAGCATCGCCTCCGACTTCGACGGACGAGATGTTCTCGCCGCCGCTGATGATCACGTCCTTCAGCCGGTCGCGAATCTCCGCGTAGCCGTCGGGATGCACGACGGCTGCGTCGCCCGGTGTGGAACCAGCCCGCCTTCCATCGCGGCGCCGTGGCCTCGGGATCGTCGTAAGTAGCCGGCCATCACGACGTTGCCGCGCACGACGATCTCGCCCTGGGTCTCGCCGTCCGTCGGGACCTCGTTGCCATCGGCGTCGACGACCTTCAGCTCGCCCGACGTGACGCAGCTCGACGCCCTGCCGCGCCTTGATCGCCGCGCGCGTCGGCGCCGGTCGCGGCTGTGCTCGGGCGCGGCTCGCAGATCGTGATGAACGGAGACGGTCTCGGTCAGCCCGTAGGCCTGCGTCACCGTCCACCCGAGGCCGTCTTCCACCGCTTCGATGGTTGCGGCCGCGGGCGGCGCGCCGGCGGTCATCACGCGCACGCCCGGCGAGGTCGCGCGCCGGGCCTCGATCGGCGCGTTCGCCAGGCCGATGAGCACCGTGGGCGCCGCGCACAGCATCGTGATGCGCTCCTGCTCGCGATCAGCTCGAGCACCCGCACGGGATCCGGCTTTGCGGCATGCAGACGTGCGCGCCTCCGACGGCGGTGATGGTCCACACGAATCGCCCACCCGTTCGCGTGGAACATCGGCAGCGTCCACAGGTACCGGTCCGCGCACGTCGCGTGGTGATGGACGAGCGTGCCGACGCTGTTCATCCAGGCGTTGCGGTGCGTGATCATCACGCCCTTGGGCCGCGACGTCGTTCCGCTCGTGTAGTTGATCGTCAGCAGGTCGTGCTCGCTCACGTCCTCGCGGCACGCCAGCGGCTCGCTTGCCTGGAGCAGGTCCTCATACGACTGCCAGCCCCGGCGCGCGCGCCTTCCAGCGCGACGAACTGCTCGACCTTCGGCACCTGCTTCCGGATCGTGTCGACGACGTCGACAGTGCGGTTCCGCGACGCAGAGGACTCTCGCGCCGCTGTGATTCAACAGATACTGCGAACTCCTCGGTCCGACAATCGATAGTTGATGGGCACCAGCACGGCGCCGAGCTGCGGCACCGCGTAGTACGACTCGAGCTGGGCGTGGATGTTCGGCGAGATGTAGGCGACGCGGTCGCCCTCGCGGATGCCCATCCGCCGCAGGACGCTCGACCAGCGATCGCGCCGGTCGAAGAACGCCTCGTACGTCCATCGGTTCTGGCCATCAACCACGGCCTCGCGGGAGCCGTGCAGGGTCCGCGCACGACGCATGAACTCGAGCGGGCTCAGCGGCACTTCCATCGACTCACCTCGGAGGCCGCGAGTATATCGCGCTCATCCGCCGACTATGAACTTCTGTCCCGGGTGGTGGCGTTTATGCTGGCTCAGCCGTGCTGCGCCGCCCGTCGCGCAACCAACTTCGCGGGCCCAGTGCGTCCTACGTGTGGCTGGCACGACATTTGTCCCTCGAACCGTTTGCCGTTCTTCTGGAAGGGGACGCCCGATGGGCCGACGATGACCGCCGCAACCAACGTCGAGCTGACATCCGCGATCTTCTGGCTTGCGATGATTGCCGTCAGCAGCCTGGCGCAGCTGGTAGTCACGATCACGTGTGGTCGTGTTGGCCTGGCGCGCCTACGTCCGCGCGTGGCCGACGCCGTTGACGAGCTCGAGCGAGACCACTTGCGGCCACTGGCTCCTGAAAGCGCATGCCCTGATCGACGATCTGCAGGACATGCGCGGCCCGCGCGCGGACCGTGGACGACGCGGTCCGGGCGCGGATGGAGGATGTCGAGTCGGCGCTCCACTCGACGAAGGCAATGGTTCTGGGGCGTTTCTGGCCGGTCTCCGGCGTCATCCGTGCGTTGCGCGCGGGTGCCGGGCCCGAGCCGGCGCGGTGCGCGCCGCGAGCGGCGCCGTCGCGAGGAGGCTGACATGGACAGCGACATGGATGATTGCAGGCAGGCGGCAGCGGCCGTCTCCTGTTCGGGATCCTGGTGGGTGCCGCGGTGGGCGTGGCTCTCGGTCTGCGCCTTTGCACCGTACTCCGGCGTCGGAGACGCGCGGCGCAGGCTCGGCGAGTCGAGTCAGAAATTCAGGAAGAACGCCGTGCGCGGCTACGAGCGCGCGAGCAGCAACGTCAGCCATCTGCTCGATCGTAGCCGGAGGCCCTGACGCGCGGCCAGGAAGCTCTACGAACGCGCGCGGAGTGAGCGCACGTGAGACGCTCGGCGCCTGAGTGACACGCATGATGTGCCGAAAGGGGCGGGCCACGATGGCCTGCCCCTCCGAACCGCGCAATAGTCAATAGTCAGCGCGTCGCGGCCGTGTGCTGGCGCACGAAGTCCTCCAGCCTCGCGATCGGCCTCCTGCCGCTCGTAGCCGTACGCTCCCTGAGCTTGCCGGCCAGCTTCTGGATGTTTCCCTGAATCTGGTCCAGGTCGCTCGTCTGTGAGACGACCTGACTGAATGCGGGCCTCGCCCTTGAGCTGCTGCCACTTGCCTTTTAGAACATCCGGAGTTGATTGCGGCCATCACTACCTCCGACGCAGCTGCCCCGCGGCGGGGCAGCGCAACCTTCTAACGATGCGTGCGTACCAGTGGCTATCTGATCGAACGCGTGAGTTAGTTCCCGCCGACCGTCACCTCGCTTCCGCCACGCGGCAGGGAACGCACAGCAATGGCTATCTGGGCCGCTTCGACCGCACGCAGGTTGGCCTCGGTGACTTCCACGCGTCGCCCGACAGCAGGACCACGCCCTTGTATGACCGATGCGACCGTGATGCCCCGAGCTCTTCAGTGCCGGATCGGCATCGAGGGCGCTTCTGCACGCTGTCCTTCACCGCGTCGTCCTGCTGATCGACGACTTTCCGCTCAGGCTTCGGCACGACCTGCAGAAGGTTCTTCACGGCTGGTGACGCCTTCGATCCCCTTCGCGACGGTGTCCGCTGCTCCTTCGCCGCGCTCCGATCACGACCTTCCCGTGCAGCGTGACCCGCCGCTCGCGGTGTCGACGTTCAGATCCACGTGTCGATCCCTTCGGTCGTCACTCAGGTGCCGGCTTCGTCTTCATCGTGATCCACTGAATCCGGGACGATCGGCAGCCAGTGCGCTCGTCGACAGGACGAGCCGCGAGCGCAGCACGCAACGCCATCAGCGCGCGCGGCAATACTCATCTTCATCACCGGCCTCAGGCGCAATCCTCGCGGAGCGAAGGCGCCACGGGATGAGGCATCAAGAGCTGTGCACCCGGCCAGCCCGTCCGCGATTGAGGCGTGTCGTCGGGAAAACGAGCAGGAACGGTGAGTAGGGCCTGTTGAGGCAAGAACTCGACAGCGCCAGTTCTTACCCGGCGTCCGTGTCGAGTCTTACGCGGCGGTCTGTGTCGAGTCGTACTCGGAAGCTGATCAGTTCGACGCACGGCCCGACGACAGGATGCGCGCGCTGCCGTCGTGGCCGAACTTGCGCGCCAGTGTCCAGCGCCGATGAGGCTCATCTCGGACTTCGCCAGATCGATCGCGCGCCTGACGCTACCGACAGCTCCACCATCGCGGTGTCGCCGAGAATCCACCGACGAGGCGTGCATCAGCGCCGATCGAAGCTCATCTCATCGATCTGGATTGACCTTCGCGCCGAGGCCGATCGGCGTGCGCGCCATCTCGACGTCGTTGTCGAGCACGGCGGCGTCGAGCAGCGACAGGCCGGCGATCGTCGAGCGCGTTCACGTCCGAGGCCCGACGCGGCCAGTTGGCTGAACGATAAGCCTCGATCGCCCTGAAAGACGGCGCATGTCGAGGGAGTGACAGCGCCCTGGCCGCCCAGCTTCATCGGCGAGCGTCGCAGCTGGCGCCACGCTCGACGAGCAGCGCGCGCCGCGTCCGGGTTGCCGGCCCAGACCGCGTAGAAGAGCGGCGATGCGCCGTGCACGGGCTTCGGATCGGCAGGTTGGACGCGTGCGCCGCGGTCGAGCAGCAGCTGCGCGACGGGCGACGCCCCACGGCGGTTGAGCGCCGACCATCAACGGCGTGGAACGCCGGTCTTGCGCGGCCTTGTTGACGTCGGCGCCGCGATCGACGCAGCAGGCGCACCTTCTCGATGATCCGGCGACGCCATCATCAGCACCGATCGTGCCCTCCGGCGGTCGCGCGCGCGTTAGGCGAGAGCCCGCCGTCGAGCGCCGCCCGCAGATCGCCGAGCGGTGCCAGAACAGCGCCGTCATCATCCACGGGGCCTCGTCGGCGGCTCGCCATTCGGACGGGTCCACCAGAGCCGGCAGAGCGCGTCGGCCCGGCCGCGGCAGCGCGCGGACATCATGGCCATGACCGCCAGCGTCGATCCCATGCACGAGATCATCTGGTGCTCGCCGTGAGGAAGCCGATCTCGAAGTGCGGCGGGCTGACGAGCGCCTGCTCGTGCATCCGCGTTTCGACGCGCCACGAGCCGTCGGACGGCTGGTGATCGAGCAGGATGCCGCAGACCAGCGCTGGTAGACTGCCGTCGCCGACCGGCAGAGCCGCCGTCGTGACAGCGCCAGCATCACGTCGCGCCGTGGCGAACGCATCGGTCGGCGAGAGGGCAGCTGCGCCCATCCGCCGTCGGCGCACGCTGCAGTCGCCCGGAGCGCCGTGCGGCCGCGCGTGCGATGTCGGCGCCGCCGCATCTGGTCCAGCACCGAGCCCGCGCAGCCTGAAATGACCATGTCCGCCGTGTCGCGCGGCGTGGGCGTTCAGCAGCCAGTCGCGCGCTCGCGCGGCGTACGCTCGGCTGATGCTCGGCGTCGTGCCCGCCAGGCCAGTAGCGCCTGGACGCCGCGGATCGCAATCGCGGTCGCGGTGATGAGGCCATACGACTGCGGCGGCCGCACGATCGAGCGTGGTCCAGTGCCCGTCAGGAACTGCCATCCGGCCACCGTGCGCGCCGCGGCGGCCCGCGCGATGCCCGTGCGGCACGCCTGCGATGTGCGCCGCGTCACCAGCTCCATGCCGACTTCCATCGACGGATCGATCTGCTGGCAGCCCTGGAGGTTGCAGATCGGGTGACTTGAGAGGCAGGAGCCCCGCGCTGATGTTCTTCCGCGCGAGCGCCTCGTCGAAGGCGATGCCCGCGACCGCGCGAGCATCGTGGCGGCGATAGGCAGCGCCTGGTGATGGCAGGAGAAGCTACGGTGCGCTGCTGCTGCCAGACCGCCAGGGATCGATCGACGAGCGCCATGCCGCGCGTGGCGGCGTCACGGAGGCCGTCTCGGGACCGGAGGATCTGCCGCTGCGCGCGCGGTCGCGCATCGGAAGCAGTGTCAGAGCCAGCAGCGCCGCGCGAATCCGCATTCAGCCTCCAGGCAGGTGTCCAGCGGGCGCGATGGTACCACGGGCGCGCCGCGCCGATTGGGCTAGTCGAACTCGAACACCGGGTCCGACTGCGCCACGCCCACACGTCCCGTCGCGATCCGCGCTTTGAAGTAGTCCTCGCCGCGCACCGGTGCGCCGGCCAGGCGCCTGAGCATCGCCAGCTGGCCGACGTGCGTGAGCGCATCGGCGATGGGACCCTCGGAACAGTTGCTCGACGGGAAAACCGAGCGGGGCTTCGTCCGCCAGCCGCGCGTCGAAGCGCTCGAGCGCGGCGAAGAACCGCGCGACATCGTCGGTCCACGCCTGCGGCGGCAGGGGTTTCCACACGTGCGTGCCGTCGCGGGCCGCGATGCCCCAGTCCAGCAGGTCGCTGATGTGGGCGAGGATGTGCGGCGCAGGCATGCGCGTCGAGGGGCCCGCGCGAAACGCGGCGAACTCCGGCGGCGCGGCGCGCACGGCCTTGCTGCCGCGATAGGCGAGCGTCGCGAGCGTGTGGCGAGCAGCTGGCGTCCGGGGTCGGAAGGCATGCGGGATAGTAGCGCGGGAAACGATTGCCTCTTCGAAAAATCGGGTAGACTCTCACCGCCCCGGACGGGCTGTGCCTTGGGCCGGGCAGGCGAACGATGCGGTGGTTCACCTTTGAGGAGGGCGGCTCGCGCTCGATGACGACACTCGACTGGCTCATCATCCTGGCCTACTTCGCTGGTCTCGGTTGCCTGACCTGGTGGGTCGTTTCGAAGAACAAGGACACGCGCGGCGGATTACTTCCTGGCGGGCCGCAATCTCGGCTGGTGGATCATCGGCGCCTCGATCTTCGCCTCCAACATCGGCTCCGAGCACATCGTCGGCCTCGCCGGGTCGGGCGCCAACGGACGGCGTGGCGCTGGCGCACTACGAGCTGCACGCCTGGTGCCTGCTGGTGCTCGCGCTGGGTGTTCGTGCCGTTCTACTCGCGGACGCTGGTCTTCACGATGCCGGAGTTCCTCGAGCGGCGCTTCTCGGTAGCTCGAGCGCTACGTCCTGCTCGATCGTCTCGCTCATCACGTTCATCGTCTCGAAGATCGCGGTCGGCATCTTCGCGGGCGGCGTGGTGTTCGGCACGCTGCTGCCCGAGCGTGCACGTTTCACTCGGCCCGGTGACGCTCGACAGCTTCTGGATCGGGTCGATCCTCGTGATCGTCCTGACGGGGCTATACACGGCGCTCGGCGGCATGCGCGCGGTGGCCTACAACGACACCGTGCAGGTGTTCGTGCTGCATCACCGGCTCGTTCCTCGCTGACCGTCTACGGCCTGCACCAGCTGGGCGGCTGGGGCGAGCTGCGGCGCATCGCCGGCTCCGGACATGTTCAATCTCTGGAAGCCGCTGATTCCGGCGGGCGTGGAGGGCACCTGGGCGCCGGTGAAGGAACCGGCGACGGCATGGCCTGGTGGTACTTCAACGACCACTTCCCGTGGCTCGGCATGGCTGATCTGCGCGCCGATCATCGGCCTCTGGTACTGGTGCACGGATCAGTACATCGTGCAGCGCGCGCTCGGCAGCGCCCAACGAGAGACCGAGGCTCGGCGCGGCAGCATCTTCGCCGCCTTCCTGAAGCTGTTTCCGCCGTACCTGTTCATCATCCCGGGCCTGATTTGCTACGCGCTCGCGAAGAGCGGCCGGAATGCGGGGCTGGCCGACGCGTTGTTCGGTCCGCATGCCGATCCGAACGCGTCGCAGGGCGCCTTCCCGCTGATGGTGCAGCATCTGCTGCCGCTCCGGCCTCCGCGGCATCGTCGTCGCCGGGCTGCTGTCGGCGCTCATGGGATCGCTGGCGGGCGTTTTCAACGCGTGCTCGACGCTCTTCACCGTGGACATCTACGAGAAGTGGAAGCCGGGCGCCACGCAGTCGCAAATCGTTCGCATGGGTCGCATCGGCCACCATCGTCGATGGTGCTGATTGCGATGGCCTGGATTCCCGGTGATCAAGGGCGCGCACGGGCTCTACAACTACCTGCAGTCGGTGCAGGGCTACCTCGCACCGCCGATCTTCGTCGTCTTCTTCTTCGGCGTGTTCAACAAGCGGCTCAACGCGCAGGGCTGCCTCTGGGCGATGGTGGTGGGCTTCATCATGGGCATCTTCCGGCTGATCGTGGACACGCCGGTGACGCCTGGGCCTGGCCGGCTTCGAGCACGGCTACGCGGAGGGATCGTTCCTCTGGATCGTGAACAACATCTATTTCCAGTACTTCAGCGTGCTCATCACGCTGGTCTCGATCGATAGTGATGGTCGGCGTCAGCTACGCGACCGCGCCGCCCTCCGAGTCACTGGTTGGCCTGACCTTCGCGACTATCACGCCAGAGCAGCGCCGCGAGTCGCGAGCCAGCTGGAGCCAACTGGAGGTCGTGGCGTCGTGCCTGATCGTGGCCGCGATCCTGGGGCGTACTGTAAGCTCAACGGCTGGTGTCGTCTCCGCCGCGGAGGACACTCGCCGCAGAGACACGGAGGACGTTCGCCACGGAGACACGGAGGATTCGCCACGGAGACACGGAGAACACGGAGGATGTTTTTGAGAAGGTCAGGAGAGCGATCCATTTTCCTGACAGAGTCAGAGGTTCCGTGGCGCGCGTGACACGCGGCGACACGCCATGCAAGCCCCGGTGTTCTCCGCGGCGAACATCCTCGTGGCCGAACTGAAAGTTCGGGCCCTGCGTGCACCGCCTTCATCATTCCTTCGCGATCCCCAAAGATCCCCGTGTTCTCTGTGTCTCCAGTGGCTAGACCCTCCGAAGCTCTCCGTGTCTCCGCGGCGAGTATTCTCCGCGTCGCCGTGGCGAGCGTTCTCGGCGGCTCAGTGGCTGCCGGGCCGGACCGACTCCGTGGCGGACAACATCTCGATCAGCACCGCGCCCTGCGAGCCTGACGGCGTCTCCACGGCGATGAGCGTCGCGACCGGTTGGCGCCAGGTCGTTGAGCGCCACGTTCGCATCGTAATGTCCCGGGCGGATGCCGGGTCCCATGAAGACCAGCGGAATGTGTGCGTCGTAGGCGTGCGGCGTGCCGTGCGTCGTCCCGCTCGCGGCGCGCATCCAGTACGGCTCGAAGACGATCTCGAGATCGCCTGAACGCGCGAGGTTCTCGCTCCGCGCGATTCGACGGCCGATCGTGTCCGGCGTCACCTGGCCCGACAGGACCTGGTCCCGCGTGTAGACACGCGCCACGTGCGGCAACTGGGCCGCCGGCCGCCGCGGCCACTTTTCGCACTTCGACGAGGTCGAGATGCTTCTCCTCGATTAGGCGCGTAGTTCAGATGCGGCGACGTGCCAGCCGTCCCGATGATCCAGTTGCCGGCGCCATACTTCGCCGTGAGCGCCGTGGCGATCGGCGTCATGGCCTCGTCACTTCGTCAGGCGGCCGCCGGGCTGGTGCCGCTGCTGCTGGACTTCGGGCACGGGGCGACGCCGTGATCGGCCGTGAGGACGACGAGCGTGGTCGAGGCCGACGAGTTTGTCCACGCGCGCCAGCAGGTCGCCGATGGTGCGATCCGTCCGGACCGCGATGTCGCGCACCTGCGGGCTGTCGGGGCCGAAGCTGTGGCCGACCGGAGTCGTTCGATGAGAAACTGACGCTCAGCAGGTCCGTGACGCCGCGTTGGCCGAGCTGCTCGGCCTCGATCGCCGTCAGCGCAAAGCTCAGAAGCAGGTCGTTGCCGAACGGACTGCCGAACACCGCGTTGTATAGCGTCGCCCACCGGAGGCAGCGTGCCCGCGCTCCCGCGGCAGGATCGAGATAGGTCCACGTCTTTCCGGCAAAGGCGTCGGCCGGCTTCTTCGCGTTGAATGCCGCCGCCCAGGCGGGCAGGTCCGCGCGATAGTAGGTGCTCGTGACGAACGCGCCCGTCTTCGTGTCGAGGCAGAAGGCCGCGTTGGCCATGTGACCCGCGGGAAGCACCGCCGACCGATCCTTCAGCGACAGGCCGAAGACCCTGGGATAAAGCGGACTGTCCGCGGCCGCACGCGACGCGCTCTTGAGCTCGTCGCCCACCGTACTCCACCAGCATCCGCCGCGGCGGAAGCCTGACGCCCTCGCTGCCGCCGACCGGCTTCGTCTCAGGATCCTCGACGCTGGTGACGCTCTTGCCGAGGGCCCGGTCAGAACCAGTCGTTGCCGACGATGCCGCTGAGCGCCGGTGTGGCGCCCGACATCATCGTCGAATGGCCGACGGCCGTGACGGTGGGGTAGTGTTCGAGAACGCGTTCGTGAAGTCGGCGCCCTCGGTCAGCAGCCGGTTGAGCCCCGACGTGTACTCACCGCGGAATCGCGTGAGATAGTCGTATCGGAACTGATCGACGGCGATGAGGAGCACCAGGCGGATGGTTCGGCCCCTGCGCGCTGCGCCTGCGGCTGGGCGCGGAACGAGGGCACTGGCTGGCGACAGCAGAATGAGAGCGATGAGACACAGCAGACGGACGGCGTTGCGCATGTGTGACGTGACGGTTGTGTAACAGGGCCGAGGAAACGAAACGGCCTCAGCTTGCCACAAATCCGGGCTGGCAGGGCGACGGAAAGCTACTTCGGTCCGGGAGGTGCGGGTGTCGTCGGGGCGGGCTTGGCGTCGCGGAGGATGAAGAGCTTCTCGCCCGGGGCGGCGTAGCCGAGGTCGCGGCGCGCGGCTTCTTCAATCGCAGCGGGATCTTCGCGCAGCCGCTTCGCTTCGTAGCGCAGCCGCAGGTTCTCGGCGCGCAGCCGGTCGACGTCGGCCGAGATCGCCTGATACTGGCGCCTCGCGTCCAGCATGGCCGAGAGGCCCCGCGAACCGAACAGCGACTCGACGACCAGGATCATCGCCAGTGCGGCAATGCCGAGCTGAACCAGCCGGCCGGTGCGCGAGCTGCTCCGGGGCGGCGCTGGGCCGCTTCGCCCTCGCTCGTTCGAGCCGCCGAGGCGTCTGAAGGTCGTCGGTCACTGAGGAATCAACATACCGCAAAAGCGGCCAAAGTGCACAATCGTGCCACGCTAGTTGTACCCGATTGCGATCGAAAGTACAGCGTGTTGTAGCCGCACCTCGCTCAAAACAGTACAAGCGGAGATCCATGCCTGAGCATCCAGTCATCGTGGTGACGACCTGGCCGGCGGACCGGGATCCGGCGCCGTTCGCGCTCGCGATCGTGGAGCGCGCCTTGCCGCGTGCGTCAACGTCCTCGGCGAGATGCGGTCCACCTACCGCTGGGCTGGACGGGTGGAGACCGCCACCGAGCGCCAGCTCGTGATCAAGACCGTCGCCGAACGCGTGCCGGCGCTCGAAGCCCGACTGCGCGCCCTTCACCCCTACGAGGTCCCGGAGTTCCTCGTGATACCGACGGCCGGCGGCAGCGACGCGTAAATGGCGTGGCTGCGGGACATGACTGACGAACCCTAGACCCTCGCCAGCGCGTCGGCGAGGTCGGCTTCAGGTCCTCGATGTCCTCGATGCCCGGCCGAGATGCGGACGAGGCCGTCGGTGATGCCGATCGCCGCGCGGCGTTCGGCTGGCACCGACGCGTGCGTCATCGTCGCCGGAGTGGGAGATGAGCGCTTTCAACGCCGCCGAGGCTCTCGGCGAGCGCGAGCAGCCTGACGCTGTTGCAGCAGCCGGCGCGCGGCCTCGAGCGATCCGAGGTCGAACGACGAGCATGCCGCCGAAGCCGCGCATCTGACGCCGTCGCCAGCTCGTGCTGCGGGTGTGCCGGCAGCCCGGGATAGAAGACGCGCTTCACCTTCGGGATGCGCCGCCAGGTATGTCGCCAGCGCCAGGCCGTTGGCGTTGTGCTGCGCGTCATGCGGACCGCCAGCGTCTTGGTGCCGCGCAGGACCAGCCACGAGTCGAACGGCGACAGGATCGCGCCGGCGGCGTTCTGGTACGAACTTCAGCCACTCGATGTCGTCGTCGCGCCACGGCCACGACGACGCCGCCGATGCTGTCGCTGTGGCCGTTGAGGTATTTCGTCGTGCTGTGCACGCACGAGATCGGCGCCGAACTCGATCGGCCGCTGCACGTACGGGCTGGCGAACGTGTTGTCGACGACCAGCCGCGCCGTCGTGCGCGTGCGCGATGCCGGCCGCGGCCGCCAGGTCCGTGAGCCGCATGCACCGGGTTGGTCGGCGTCTCGACGAACAGGAGCCGCGTGGCCGGCGTGAACGCGCTCGCTCGATGGCGTCGGGCTGCGCCGGTGTCGACGTAGGTGAACTGCAGCTCGTAGCGCGTCAGCACCGTGTCGAACAGCCGGAACGTGCCGCCGTAGGTGTTGTCGGTGACGACCACGTGGTCGCCGGCCTCGAGCAGCGTGGCGATCGGCGGCGATGGCCGCCATGCCCGAGGCGAACGCGAAGGCGCGCCTTGCCTCCCTCGATCGCCGCGAGGTTGCGCTCGAGCGCCGAGCGCGTCGGATTCTGCGTGCGCGCGTACTCGAATCCCTTGTGCTCGCCGAGCGCGTCCTGCACGTAGGTGGACGTCTGGAAGATCGGCGTGATGATGGCGCCGGTCGATGGGTCGGGCTCCTGCCCGGCGTGAATGCAGCGTGTGGGAGAATCGCGCCTGATCGGTGAGCTTCACGGTGGCGCGATTACGATATCATCAAACGTTCCGGCCTCGGACCACGCATGCCGCCGTCGGACATCGCCACCCGATCGCCGGGCACGACGGACGCGCCCCGTCGTCCGCGTGCGCACGATGCCCACGCTGACGGGGACATGGCCGGGCCGCGCGGTGCTCATCGGCGGGCTGGTCAAGCTCACGGCGATCGCGCTGTCCTCGTGTCGTGGGCGACAGCTTCCTCATCGACGTCGTCGGCACGGCGGGCACGCTCGCGCGCTGCTGATAGGCCTCGCGTATTTCATCGGCCAGCTGATCGGGCCTCGCGAAGCGCCAGTTGCTCTGGCGTACGCCGCAAGCTGATCCTGAGCTACGTCTTCGTCGGCCTCGTGCCGGCACTGCTCATCATCACCTTCTGCCTGCTCTGCGGCTTGCCCCTCTTCGGCACCGTCAGCCATGACGTCGTCGACACGCGGCTCAGGAGCGGCGTCGATCAGGCGCAGTTCCTCGCGCGGTCCACGGCGATGGAGATCGGGCGTCTGCGGTCGGACGAGGAGGCCGGGCCGCCCTCTCGCATCCGAAACAGGCGCTGCTCGCCGAGCGCAATCCGGAAGCGTCGCTGGCCATCAGTGCCCAGTCGGGCGGACATGTGATCTGCCGGGTCCCGTGGTGCCGACGGGCCGCTCCAGCCGTCGCGAACGATCACCGCGGGGCCGTGGTCGCACCCTCGAGCCGCCGGCGGTCATCCCCGACTGGATGCGCATCGTGCGGCGGCTTTGCAGGACTGGTGGCCTACGCGATCGACGCGCCAGCCGCGTCGGCGGCCGCCCGCGACCGGTGGCGTTCGCGCCAGCCAGCCGACGTATCTGGTCATGCGCGCGACGGCGCTCGCCGAGGGGCACGTCGCCGCACTTTGCGATACGTGCTCGACCTGCCCGTCAACGAATACACCGCGCGGCGATTGAACGAGGACTCGGGCGTCGAGCTGCGCGGCATCACGATCGCGTTGCGCGGCGGCGCGTCGGCGCAGCACGGCGCGACCTGGCGCGCGCGCCGTGCAGCTCGGCGGCACCGAGTGAGGAGAACCGGTTCGACCGCCCTTCTTCGTGTTCACCGAGTTCGCCGATTATGGGCGACCGGACGCCGCGGCCGGGCGACCCTGTCGATCGGAATGAACATCGGACCAGATCTACAACCGGCTGCGACCACGCAACTCGGCGAGGGCAGCGGCTCGACCGATGGGTCGTCTTCGTGCTGATCGTGTTCGGCGTCCTCTTCCTGATCATCGAGTTCTTCGCGCTGGTCGTGGGCCTCGTCGCTCGCCAAGTCGATCACGCGGATCCGTCCACGAGCTGTTCGTCGGCACCGAGCGCGTAGCGGACGGGCTGACTTCTCCGCACCGGATCGACGTGAGGTCGCGGGATCAGCTCGGCGAGCTGGCCAACTCGTTCAACACGATGACGAGCACGCTCACGGGGCTCCTCGCCGAGATGGCCGAGAAGAAACGCCTCGCGGAGGAGCTGCGCATTGCGCGCGTCATCCAGATGTCGCTGCCGCCGCAGGGTCCGATCCGGCATTCCAGGCCTTGCAATGACGGCGCAACTGTGCGTCCGGCGCGCGAAGTGGGCGGGGACTACTACGACGTCCTGCCGATCGACGACCACCGCATCGGGGTGTTGATCGCCGACGTGTCGGGAAAGGGGACCTCGGCGGCCGCTGACATGGCGGAGCTGAAAGGGTCTGATGCTGTCGCTCACACAGATCCACATGTCACCACGCGCGCTGATGATTGCCGCCAACCGGATCAAGCAATACGTAACT
>ERZ1370068.5227-contig-4258_pt1 | contig 46164 bp, 77 predicted proteins | sample MGYA00561227_ERZ1370068 | MGnify/ENA primary metagenome ERZ1370068 (study PRJEB38410, sample SAMEA6850437) | metagenome | study: Metagenomic assessment of the ecological functions of the soil: analysis of the soil microbiota associated with the... | reverse complement strand
GTGTACTTCGTTCAGTTACGTATTGTAAATTACCGCATATCGTCGGGGAACCGTTGATCATCTATCCCAAATCTCCGCGCCCGAGTTATGCCGATCAGGTGCTATCGTTCTTTCGCGATAACGGACTCGAACCGCCAAAGTCGGTTTTCGAAGTACGCGAACTGCAGGCTGCCCTCGGTTTGGTTGCCGCCGATGTCGGCATCTGCCTGGTACCGTCGTCTGTACGAAATCTTGGGCGCGCGGATGTCGTCTATCTCGATCTGGAAGAACCGAAGGTCATTAGCCCGATCATTATGAGCCATCGTAAGAACGACAGGTCGCCGCTGTTGGCGCAGTTGGTGAAACTGGTTCGGGAATTTGACCATTGGGAAGCCTCTGCCGGGCCGCAGCCGAGGATTAACAGAGGACTGACTCGATTCTACTCATAACGTCAGCCGAAGTCGCGCACCATCCAATGTATCGGAGAGGGAGGCTCAGATCGCCGCCTGGAGAACACACGGCCTGACAACCCTTGTAGGATCAAGTTCATCGCGGAAGACCAGGGCGAGCGATTTACTCTCCGTAGGCGTCCTTGAGCCGGCGGTCGCCCCCGACGTCCCATGAACATCTTGGAGCAATTGGATGACTTTTGGCGCGAAAGTCTCCAATTGGGCGGGCGACTGAAGGTTTTGAAAGTAAATACGTGTTTCCCGTCAGCACCCATGAGACAAACTGAAGGTCTTCACGAAGGGAGGATTTCTGGTTCATCGTAGCCGCCAGGAGCGAAGATGAAACAGAAATCCGGGCCGGATAAAGCGCCGGCAGAACAAGTGCTGAAGAACATTCGGCGTCAGACACGCCGGCAGTATTCGGCCGAAGAGAAGATCCGCATTGTGCTGGAAGGACTGCGCGGCGAGGAGAGCATCTCGGAGCTTTGCCGCCGCGAGGGCATCGCCGCCTCGATGTATTACGGCTGGTCCAAGGAGTTCCTTGAGGCCGGCAAGCGCCGGTTGGCGGGCGACACGGCCCGCGCCGCAACCTCCGGCGAGGTGAAGGACCTTCGTCGTGAGGCCACTGCCTTGAAGGAGGTCGTGGCCGATCTCACCCTGGAGAACCGCCTGCTTAAAAAAGCATGAGCGGGGATGGGGAGGACGAGCGCATGAGATATTCCGCCTCCGAGAAGGCCGAGATCATCCAATTGGTCGAGCAATCGCATCTGCCCGCCAAGCGCACATTGGACAAGCTCGGCATCCCGCGCGCCACGTTCTACCGCTGGTATGACCGCTACCGTACGGGCGGGCCTGAGGCGCTGAGTGACCACCGTTCCCGACCGGATCGGGTCTGGAACCGAATCCCGGAGGATGTCCGCAGCCAGATCATCGACCTGGCGCTGGAGATTCCAGAGTTATCGCCGCGGGAGCTGGCGGTACGCTTCACCGATGAGAAGCAGTATTTTGTCTCGGAGGCGTCGGTCTATCGGCTGCTGAAGGCGCATGATCTCATCACCAGCCCGGCCTACGTGGTGATCAAGGCGGCGGACGAGTTCAAGGACAAGACCACAGCCATCAACCAGCTCTGGCAGACGGACTTCACATACCTCAAGATCACCGGTTGGGGATGGTACTATCTCTCGACCGTGCTCGATGACTTCTCGCGCTTCATCGTGGCCTGGAAGCTCTGTGCCACCATGTGCGCCGATGACGTTACTGCAACCCTCGACCTGGCGCTCTCAGCCTCGGGCCTTGATCACGTCACCGTGGCGCACCGGCCAAGGCTCCTCTCCGACAATGGCTCATCTTACGTTGCAGGCGGCCTGGCCAAGTGGCTCGAGGACAAGGGCATGGAGCATGTACGCGGGGCGCCGTATCATCCCCAGACGCAGGGAAAGATCGAGCGCTGGCACCAGACCCTCAAGAACCGCATTCTACTTGAGAACTACTATCTGCCCGGCGATCTCGAACAGCAGATCGACGCCTTCGTCGAGCACTACAACCACGTCCGCTATCACGAGAGCCTCAACAATCTCACCCCGGCCGACGTCTACTTCGGCAGGGCCGAGACAATCCTCGTCGAGCGTGAACGCATCAAGCGTGCAACCATCGCAAACCGCCGCTTGCAGCATCAGCTGCAGGCCGCTTAAACTCTAACCCTGATGAGCCAGAGCCTCCCTTCTCGAAACGCCTGACAAGTCTCAAATTATCTGACGACGGACAATCGAAGATCGAAACGAACTCAACAAACTTTGCACCGACTGTCATTCCCAATGGGTATAGCCGATACGCCGTCGCGCAAGTCGCCGCTCGAGGTCATGACCGATCAGCAGGACTTGAGGAAGATCCGCGAGACCCTGAACGAAATGATCGCCGACGGTGAAGTGACCGCGAAAGATCGATCCGATGACGGGCGAGGTCCGTTACCGAGTAGCATATCGGCGCGCTTGAGGCGCGGGGTTTAATCGCTCTACGGGCTTGGTAGAGGTCGATTGGAAGTTCAATCGGTGATTGAGTGCGATTTTTGGCTAAAAATTTTCCCGATTTTAGCTTGGTTGGCGGTGGCGGTTGGCGGAGATGTCAATTTTAGGTAGAAAGTTGGAAATCTGCCAAACACGTAAGCTCGGTGCCGCCGCGACGTTTTCGAGCCCTCGGCGGCGTTGGTACCCGCCCCTGGGTGGCCGCCCCGAAAGGCTGTTATCGGGCCAGGCCCCGGCTCGCCGAGAGGCTCAACCGAGGCGAAAGCTCTCGGAAAGATACGAAGACAAATCAACATCCGACCAATGGTCGTAAGTTGGCTTGCGGGCCCATGATCGATCGATCGGGCGTCGCTTCGTTCAAAGCTGATCCTGGAATGACGATCTTTCAGCCAGGCTCATCGCCTTGCTCATCCTCGTTCCTCATCATACGATCCTTAGGATGAGCGCCGGGCTCGCCAGTCACGGCGCTCGATCAAATCCGCTGTTTACTCGCCTTGATTTGAGGACCGAGTTAGAGATCGTCACGGTTTCTTTTGAGATTTGCCGTTTTTTCAAATTTGTTTTTCTCAAAACACTTCTCATCCAAGGCGCACATCAGGCGTACACCTGGCAAATCCGCCCTCAAAAACTGTTCGTAAAATAGCCATTGTATGGCCAGTCATCGTGCGAACGAAGATGGATAGTTCAACGATTTCATGAGCGGTGAAATCCGGCTCCGTCAATCCTTTTACGGACGGTTGGATTATTCCCACCAGCCCCAGCGTCCGTTGGAGCGGCGTCGACGCTGCGCTGGTGGACCTGGACCACGCGGCGCTGCTGCAGCTTCGGGACAAATCTGGCGAGGATTGGTTCCGTGCTGACGTCGCGCGGATCGGAGCGAGGCGGAGGCAAGCTCTGAGTACCATTCCATGCTGCCAGGCGCACCGCTTGGGCATGGGCCGTGGCTTCGGCGGCGGTTCTTCGTCATGCAGGCTCGTCGTCGAGCACGTGCCCAGCGAGACTTCAGCTGCAGGTCCTCCTCACGCTTGGTGAGAAATTTAAACAACTCAGTCGCGGTGAACATATCCAGGACGCCCGCTCGGCTATCTCCTGGGGCTCATCCTGGCTCAAGATTTCCAGTTTCGCCAGTAACCGTCGCTCCGTTTCCGTGTGCGGCACGAACTCGGGATCGTCAGGGTGATCGCGAAAGAATGATTTCGGCGATCGGGCGCGGAGATGCGAGGCGCAGCGGCACGACGTTGTCCTCGCGAGGCTCCGGGCGCAACCGCGGCGCTTAACTTCTCAAGCGCAGCTTTGGTCGACTGCGGCTCGAGATCCTGGAGATACGCTTGCCAGGCTTCAGGGCCGAGCCTGAAGGCTTGCCAAGCTTTGGTGCTCTCTCTTCGATTGGCAGCAAAATCAGCGTGGCCAGGGCTGTAAGACTGGCCCTCGGCGACGCTGTGAGACGTCGGCGACGACGCGCCCGCCTGAAACCTCAGGGTCTTTCCGGGCGGAATCCAGCTTCGCCAGCAGTGTTGCCGGCCGCGTTGCGAGTGTCAGACCTTCTCAGATAAAAATCGAAACCGTCGATTTTGCCGTTTTCCCCCGGCACCGGGCGCCTCAACCGGCAGCTGCGATCCCCATATCAACTGCTTTGCGGAATCCGGTTGAACATTCTTTTGGCGCTTTACCTGCTTCGGAAGCATTGCGGGTTTGAACCGGCCTTTTTTATCCTGCATCGCGGATTTGGGCGGGTCCCTGGATCACCCTCGGCCATCGCATCACCCAAATCATCGCCGTCAGAGAAACGACTGGGTATTTCTCATTGAGCGATTGGCGGTCGTTTATATCGCTTCTCTCCCGATCAAACACAGAGCCGGCCCGTTTATCAGCCGTCAAGGGCCGTCTCGGCGCCCCAGCGTCCACAGGAACAACAGGTCGAAGCGTTGAGGTGAAATCCGCCAACACAGCCTCGCGACCCAGATTGGAAATTGGCGCTGTTGCAACGTCCCGTTCCAGCTTTCTCGGGGAGGGTCGGGAGGGTCGGGAGGGGTCTTTGCCGTCAACCGAAGCTAATACAGGCAGCTTTCAATTTTAAAATCGCGGCGGAACGCCGGAGCTGCGCCAACGTCATAGAGTTGCCAACGCAGGGTAGCGGTGGCGCGGACCCTCCCCGGCCCCTCCCGACCCTCCCCCGAGCGCTCTGCCGTACCCTGCTTCTCCCTCTCAGCCCACCAGGTCGCCGGTCTATGGCCGCCCGCTGGTTTGTTGCAGAACCGCAGTTTGCCAACCCGTCGCTCACCTCGCCCGTCCGCGAAGCCGGTTGCACGAGACTCGGTGGCGTCCGGCTTGAGGCGGTGTTGGACCGGCATCACCGCCAAGCACCGCTTCAGCGCGAGCCCGCCAGTTGATGTACTCACGCCGCTCCCAGGCGTGGCTTTGTTGGCGTCGCCAGGAGGTTGACGATGTCGCCTGCAGTTGTTTGCCGAGTCACCTCCCCGGCACCCGTGATGCTTACCACTCGTTTGCCAAGGTTACCAGCGCTGCCGCTTTCCGGGTCTTCCGCGTGCGTCCTGTCCTGCGACTTCACTGGATCGGCCTCGCCGAGGCAGACCAGAGCCGAACGCACGGTGTCGGACCATTCACCGTAGCTCGCCAGCTGCGGCAGCTTGCCGGGCCTGCCCGCGACGATGTAGGCCCGGCAGATCGTCAGGCAGGCCGCGATGTATTTGCCGCGATCCGCCAGGATCATCTCCATCGGTGAAGGCTTCCTGAACTGTCGCTCTGAGGGCGTTCAATCAAGGCGTCGAGGCATGTGCGGATGACCCTGCGGCTGAAGTCGCCGCGCACGGTGATGCCGTTGCCGTTGGCAAAGAACGTAATGCTGCGGGCGTCGACGATCGACGCTCTTCAGCACGCCAAAGATGCGGACCTCCGGTCGTGGTTGCTCGGTGAGCCGACAGAGCGTTGATCCGCCGAGCAGGTTGATCACATTGTCGATGCAGATCAGTTGCCGCCCCGACAGCACCGCGGCGTCGAGCCGCTTGTCCAGCTCTTCCTGACTATCCGATCCCAGCGCCGGCATTGCCTGTCCGGTGGCAATCCAGCTCACACACGAGAGCAGGTAGCTCTTGCCCGTTCCGGCTTCCGGCGCGTCGACGAGTGTGCACCGGCACCACGGGTAGGCGCCGCGGCACACTGGCGAGATGATCGCCGACAAGCCAACCGCGCGCGACACGCCCTCGTCATCGACAAATGGAAACTCAGCAACTCAGGTCCTTGAGCAGCGCCAGCGCCGCTTCCGCATCTTCCCTCGTCGGGCGATCCGGGATCGCCGGCATCGTCGGCGGGTCAATCAGCAACAACTGCGTCGCGGGGTCATATCCTGCGGCCTGACAGGATTGATGCCATCGGCGCGCATCGTCGGCGTCGAGATGATCCCGGCGAGTCACCGGAATGGCCAATCGCCAAAACGCTCGAGTACCACTTGCGCGACTTCCACCGGAGCGGGTGGATATCCTTCCACTTGCCCGATCGTCGCGTCGAACTTCACCCAGCTCGAATTCTGGCAAAGCTGTATCGCGCAGATGGGGCATGGCTGACGTCTACCAGTTGCGATGCGCTTGGCTGTCGTACCGTGGAAGCTCTGCACCGTCACGGTCGCGGGACGTACCATTGATGGTCCGCGCTGATAAAACGACACGCCCGCGTCGATCAGAACCTTGGTGGCATTGTCGGCCATGACCGACAGCGGGCCGGTAGCGAACCACCGGTTTCGCCTTCTTGAAAAGCCCGGCTGCGGACTTGGGTTGCTCCACCGCCACCACCGCCTCCGCCGCCTCACTCCCCTCCGGCACCGGCATCTTCCGGGTTCGGGCGCAGTTTCGGGTGGGACGGCCATCTCCCATGGTTCGGGCGCGTGCTCTTCGAGCCGCGCGCCAACTTCGGGCGGGCGGCATCTGGCTCAGGCGCAACTTCGGAGGGTCGGCCATCTCCCGGTTCAGGAGCAAGCTCCCTGGGATCATCCGGAGCCTCATAGACCTCCGGCTCGTAATGAGGGCGCACCTTCACCGCCGCCGCCGTCTGGGTCATCATCATCGTCATCATCATCATCGTCATCGTCATCGTCATTATTGACCGGCGCCGCCTTCAGCCCCTGTTCAGGAACATCGCCGCTTCGCTTCGGTCGGAGGGCCGAGGCCCCGCAACAGCACCGCAGGCTCTTCCATGACGTACAGCGGCAGAAATGAGCGAACTGATCAGCATGCGCCCGGCTGATGATCTCGACCCGGCCGCCCTGATGCAGGATCAGACCCGGATTGCGCGACTTGTAGGACAAACCTTCGACCGGATCGGCAACCTCTTTGCCATGAAACTTGGCCGGATCGGCCGCCATCTCGCTGGCGAGGAAGGATCGCCGTCGTCGGGGAAGTAGATCGTGTCGTGCGGAGAAAAGCTCGATCCAGGTCCGGTCCCTGAGCTTGATGCCGTCCTTGCCCGGACCCGTTCAAACTCCTTCTCAGCCACCTCTAGCGGCACTCCACGCAACCGCCTCTGCGAGCTTCTTGGCCTTGTAAGCCGCCTTGCGCTCGATCTGCCGGGCAACGAACGCCGGATTGGCCTTTGCTTCCCGCGAGCAGCTTGTCGGTACAACAGCCGGGCGCATGTTTCTCGGCAAACGTAATCAGCTGGCTGCGCACAACACGCTTGCCGCCGATCACCGATTGCGCGGCAGAGTGTTCCAGTTCATCCTTGAGCAGGATCTTGCCTTCGTAAATCAGCCTCTCGGCCGATCCAACCGCGACGTCGCAAGGGCCGTAGGGCAGCGACTTGCCGTCGTCCGACAATCCGAGCCAGCCTTTGCCCGTCCTCCGCCAATACACCAGGACAAGCGCAAGATCGCGTGAAGGCGAAGCCTTGATCCTCGACGGGTCGTCAGCCAGCACGAATACGTGCTCGCCCTTTTTGAGGCCGCTCCCCTCGCACGGGGTCGCTTGACCGAGGCCGATGCCGATGGCCGTACCAGCGCGGCGACCTCGGTGAAGTCTGGCCACAGCGTGCCCAGTATCCTCAAACACCTCATCGATTTCGTCGCCGTCGATCAGCATCAGCCCGAGGGCACCGCGCGCCCGGCCAGGTGAAGTGCGTTTTAGCGCGTGGATCCCTTCCAGCATGGACCGTGGATTGTTCGCGCGCCGTTCATCGGCCGCTTTGGTGATGATCCGGCCGGTCGCCGGGTTGGTCGGCCTTCACGATGCAAGACCAATCGCCTCACGGACTCCCAACGTCTCAATCCGGGCTCCGATTGCGGCTAGAACCTCCGGGGCGCCGGCGCCTTCGAAGGTCAGCGTCTCATATTCACCGCGCGCCATTTCGGTCCCGCCGAAATGCGAGTGACCTTGCTGTTGTCGGCGGGGTCTTTCTCGAGGCTTCGACAGCCGGTCGCCGCTGTCTGACTTGAAGCGGGTGAAACTCGACCGAAACGACGTCGGTCTCCGCCCATGCCGTCGACACCGGCGCCAGTTCGCGCTCGGTGCAGCACCTTGGATGCAGCTCGCTTCGCGGCTTTCGAGGTTCCCCAATACTTGATTGGCGTCTCATCCTTCGAACAGGGGTGTCCATCGCGCGGCGGTCTCTTCAAGGGTGATGCTGGACTTGCCGTAGCGCGGACCCCGCCAAGCGTTGGCCGCGATCGGCAGGTCAGGCGCCCATGCGGGCTGTTGCGTGATCAGCTCGAGGAATTCCTGCTCGCCGCCAAAACCGATTGGCACTTCGCAGACCGCACTCGTCGTGGACGTGGAGCACGATTGGATATCCGGCGCCTCGATCCTGAACATCGCCTCGACGAGGATGTCCCGCGAGATCCCGCTGACGATGTTTTCCGTCCAATGTTCCGCCATATGCGCCATAGCCGCCGCGATAGGGTCGAACTTGCCGTTCTTGGTGTCGTCAAACAGAACGTGCGCGTATTGTCGCGCGCATCGCAAACCAGACGCGGATTGGGATAGCGCAAGCTCACGACCCGAGGGCAGCCTGATCTTGAGGAATAGGCCGTCGCTCTTGAGCGTGACCCGACCGCAGGCAACCTCGGTGCCCGGCTCGTAGACCGCCTTGATGGCGGCCGATCAATCGCATACCAGAACCGCGTAGTGGCAGGGTGCGCTTCGCGCCATTCATCCCTGAACCACTGCAGGATCTCTTCGTCCGTGTGCCCCTCCGCCATGAACGCTCTTCCACGCTCCGACGCCTCCCATATATCCATACGCAAGGTCCGCTGTCTTGCCGATCGAGCGTTCGGGCGAAGCCTTGGTGTAGGTGCCGGAAGGCACGCCGAAGATCTTGCATGCGATCTCGCAATAGGGCTCGAGACGTGGATCGCCGGTCTCGTCAAACTTGTAATACGCTTCACACTTCCATACCTCGCCGGCTACCCGGGCCAACACGCGGCTTTCAATCGCGCTGAGATCGGCGCTGATCAGCTCGTGGCCAGGACGAAGCCACGATCATCGGTCGCGAACAATCACCGACGATCGACAATGGAAACTTGTCATAGAGCGCCTTCAGATGCGGGTAGGAGCCGCGCGCCACTTCAAGGATTGCAGCGTCGAGGTCTTTGACCTCGGGCTTCTTGAGATTGTGCGGCTGAAAGCCCTCCCCGGCCCAGCGGCCAGTTCGCGCGCCATGAAATTTGAATGCCACGTATGCGATCATCAAGGCCGCACGCTTCATCAATGCGTCGAGTTTCTTGACCGACCGGCCTGCGCGCCATGCAGTCGCACTTCCAGGACGCGCAGCAACGTTTGGCGGCAAGTCCTCGTTTTCAAGCAACTTGGCAGCTGCCTTCTTGTCGAGCTTCTCGGTGTCGCTGCCATTTGCCGCCAGCCATGCCTTCATCTTGTCAATCTGGCCGATCGCGGTGACGGCGCCGTCGGTCAATTCCGCCAGTTCGTCATCAATCTCGGGCTTTGCCGCCTTGGCGATTTCCGCTCCGGCCTCCGCGAGATTGCGATCAATGCTAAAAGCCCCGGACGTTGATCACGTTGGAGAGCGCCCAGACCCGCTGCTCGGCGTCGGACAATTCCCCAGCCGCGTGTCAGCCTCACGCTCGACCTCGACGTCCGTGCAATTGTAGTCGCTCAGGCGATCAATCTGATCCGGCTCTTCGTGCCAATACAGGCCGTTCGGGTCCTCGTGGTCGAGCGGCTTGCGCGGCTTTGCCATCATCAACATCAGGCGCTTGCCCGCATCGTCCTTGCGATATTTGAGCTTCAGTGCATCGGCCAGCGTTTCGAGTTTCGCTGGATATCCGAGCGACAACGCCACCGCCTGCGTGCAACGCTGCCGCTCCAGTGGGATCAACGGAAAGCCGTGTTGTGGATGCAGGATGTGCCGGGCAATGGCGTCTTCGAAAGCGGCGTTGTGGGCTGCTGGACCCAACCCGGATCGGTCGCGGCCGTATTCCAGACGTCCGGCACCGGATCGCCGCGAAACCAGCGGGTCACTGGACCGTCGTCGATGGCATAGGATAGGCAGATCACCTGCGTCGAGGATTGGCCGCATAAACTTCCGCGCCAACCTTGGCGAGATCGAGCCTGGGCGCGTCTCGCGTCCCAGTGCATCCGGTGGACGACCGCATGCATCTTCGCTGGAACCGCCGCCGCCTACCCGCCAGCCATCCCGTCTGGAGTGACGGGCTCGTTCGAATGGCGCCGCCAATGTCCGGCAACTGCGTGTCCGAGTAGGGCGATTTCCGCCGCGGTCAGTTTGTGCATAAGCACACCTTCACTGCGCGTCGCTCACGCACGTTGCCGTTTGCTCTTTCGATGGGATTGGTGTGCCGGGGGCGCCGCCTGACGCGGGACTCAGCGCCGGGCTGTCGACCGACCAGGTTGGCCTCGCGGCCTTGCTGGCCCGCGTCCGCAATGATAAATTGGAGAATTCCCCAGCCTCCAGCCTAACTGACGTTCGCGTCCGTCTTTGCAGGCTGCCCTCCCAAGGAGAGGGTGGCCCGCGGGGATGCTCCTTCTCCGGGCGCCGTTCGCGCCGGGTACGCAAGCTCAAATCGACGCCGGCTCCGTCAGCTGCGCGACCTTGCTCGGCTGGCGACATCGCACCGGCTCCTCGGGAAGCTCGCGTTCCAGGATGCCAGGCCAGAAACCTGTTCAGAAGGCGGTCGGCCTCGACGCAAGCTTTCCTCAGCCGTTTGAACAGCGGCGTCGGCAGCCGAACCGTGAAACGCCGGATGTCTTCTGTCTTGCTCACCGTGGGGGTCCTCTGAGTTGTTGGCAGAGTCGACCTCGCTAACGACTGCTCAGCGGAGCTGCCATAGCGTCAACCCACGATCTGAAATCCATAAAAGCGAAATCAACGGCTTAACGGGTGGAAACGGAATGCGGCGGGTGCTGCAGGATGTCTCGGTTGGCCTCAAAACGCCCCTAAGAATGCTGAGCCCGTTTTACAGGGGAGATCTCCACTGCACCCTAGAACGCACCCTGATACGGCTTACCCGTGCCTTAAGCCATTGATTTTGCGCGATCTGCCGGTCTCAACATGATCCGGATTCCGAACATCGTCTCGGCGCATCCCTCGACCGAGATCAAGTCGATCCCGGAATTGATCGCCTACCTCAAAGCCAATCCGGACCAGCTAACCTACGGCTCGTCGGGTACCGGCCAGAGCCCTCACCTCACCGGCGCCTGGTTCCTGCAGCTCACGGGATTGAAGATGACGCATGTGCCGTTCCGCGGCGCCGGCCCGGCGCTGCAGGCGGGCTGGCCGGCGACATCCAGATCCTGTTTGACAACCTCTATCCGTCGCTGCCGCAGGTGCAGGACGGCAAGCTCAACGGGCTCTGCGTCACCACGCCGGAACGGAGCGCATGGCCGCGCCCGACCTTCCGACCATGCGCGAGAGCGGCGCCGGAGCTGGCAAAGTTCGACGTCTCCGTCCTGGTTCGGCGTGTTCCTGCCGAAGACGGCGCCGGCAGGCGTCGTCGACGAACGCTCAACAAGCAGGTCGAAGCGCGATGCTCGATCGCGACGACGTCAGGAAGAACATCGCCTCGATGGGCGCCCGCGCCGACTACGGCACGCCGCAGCAGTTTTCCGATTTCGTCGATGCCGAGACCAGGAAGTTCGCGAGCATCATCGAGAAGGAAGGGCTGCAGATGGAGGTGAAGTGAGGCGGAGCCTTCCCACCGTCACGGCTGCGAGCCAATGGGTCGCGCGAACGCGCGCCCGATGACGGCTCCGCGAAGCAATCCATCGTTCGCATGCCGCGCATGGATTGCTTCGTCCCAAACTCCATTGTGACCGACGGTTTGAGCGACCACTGAGACCTTACAACAAAACCCGCGGCTCGCACCGCGGGTTTTCGTCTCAGGTCGACGTATCGCCGATCAGTGCGCCAGCACCGCCAGCAGCAACAGCGCCACGATGTTGGTGATCTTGATCATCGGGTTGACCGCCGGGCCCGCCGTGTCCTTGTAGGGATCGCCGACGGTGTCGCCGGTCACCGCCGCCTTGTGGGCGTCGGAGCCCTTGCCGCCGTAGTGGCCGTCCTCGATGTACTTCTTGGCGTTGTCCCAGGCGCCGCCGCCCGAGGTCATCGAGATCGCGACGAACAGGCCGGTGACGATCACGCCGAGCAGCATGGCGCCGACGGCGGAGAACGCCGCCGACTTGCCGGCCGCGCCGCCGCCCGCGATCCAGTAGATCACGAAATAGACCACGATCGGCGACAGCACCGGCAGCAGCGACGGGATGATCATTTCCTTGATCGCCGCGCTTGGTCAGCAAGATCGACGGCGCTGCCGTAGTCGGGCTTGTCGGTGCCCTGCATGATGCCGGGCTTCTCGCGGAACTGGCGGCGCACCTCCTCGACGATCGCGCCGGCCGCGCGGCCGACCGCGGTCATGCCCATCGCGCCGAACAGATAGGGCAGCAGGCCGCCGAACAGCAGGCCGACCACGACGTAGGGATTGTTCAGCGAGAAGTCGAGCTGCACGCCCTGGAAGTACGGATGCTTGGCCGCGTTGGCGATGAAGAATTTGAGGTCTTCGTTGTAGGCCGCGAACAGCACCAGCGCGCCGAGACCGGCGGAGCCGATCGCGTAGCCCTTGGTGACCGCCTTGGTGGTGTTGCCGACCGCGTCGAGCGCGTCGGTCGACTTGCGGACTTCCTTCGGCAGGCCCGCCATTTCGGCGATGCCGCCGGCGTTGTCGGTGACCGGGCCGAAGGCGTCGAGCGCCACGATCATGCCGGCCAGCGCCAGCATGGTGGTGGTCGCGATCGCGATGCCGAACAGGCCGGCGAGGCTGTAGGTGACGAGGATGCCGGCGATGATCACCATCGCCGGCAGCGCGGTCGCTTCCATCGAGATCGCCAGACCCTGGATCACGTTGGTGCCGTGGCCGGTGACCGAGGCCGCCGCGATCGACTTCACCGGGCGGATAGTCGGTGCCGGTGTAGTATTCGGTGATCCAGATGATCAGCCCGGTGACGACGAGGCCGACGATGCCGCATTCGAACAGCGCCATGCCGGTGTACGTCGACGCCCGGCAGCGGTGCCGAAGCCGATCAGCCAGTAGATCACGCCGGCGACGCCGACCGAGCGACAGCATGCCGGTGGCGATCAGGCCCTTGTACAGCGCGCCCATGATCGACTGGCTGGCGCCGAGCTTGACGAAGAAGGTGCCGATGATCGAGGTGATGATGCAGACGCCGCCGATCGCGAGCGGCAGCGTCATCATGTTCACGCAGCAGCGGCGTGCTCGGCGAAAGAAGATCGCGGCCAGCACCATGGTGGCGACCGTGGTCACCGCATAGGTCTCGAACAGGTCGGCCGCCATGCCGGCGCAGTCGCCGACATTGTCGCCGACGTTGTCGGCGATGGTGGCCGGGTTGCGCGGATCGTCCTCGGGAATGCCGGCCTCGACCTTGCCGACGAGGTCGCCGCCGACGTCGGCGCCCTTGGTGAAGATGCCGCCGCCGAGACGGGCGAAGATCGAGATCAGCGAGGCGCCGAAGCCGAGCGCCACCAGCGCGTCGATCACGGTGCGGCTGTTCGGCGGCGAGATGCCAGCGTGCCGGTGAGATAGGCGAAATAGATGGTGACGCCGAGCAGCGCGAGGCCGGCCACCAGCATGCCGGTGATGGCGCCGGCCTTGAAGGCGAGCTCGAGTCCGCCGGCGAGCGAGCGTGGTCGCGGCCTGCGCGGTGCGCACGTTGGCGCGCACCGAGACGTTCATGCCGATGAAGCCGGCCGCGCCCGACAGCACCGCGCCGATCGCGAAACCGACCGCGACCAGCCATGCCGAGGAAGTAGGCCGAGAACGCGAAGATCACGATGCCGACGATGCCGATCGTGGTGTATTGGCGCTTGAGATAGGCCTGCGCGCCTTCGCGCACGGCGGCCGCGATCTCCTGCATCCGCGGATTGCCGGCATCCGCTTTCATCACCGGATGCCGTCGCCCAGATGGCGTAAACGATCGAAAGCGCTCCGCAGAGCACAATCACCCATAATGCTGTCATTGAATTTGCCTCAGATCCTGATGTACCCCACGCCTGTCGCCGCGGGAGCGGCGGGCGCATAAAAAGAAGGCCTGCCCTGCCCAAAAGGGCGGCCTCAAATCGGCGGGACCATGCCAAAATCGTACCCCCGGCGCAACGCCGCGGAGGCCAGAAACCGTCGATTTCGGCAGGTATTTGCGTCGAGACGGCGAGCGGCTTTCGTCGAAAATCCTAGAAATGGCTGTAGGAGAGGCGCGGCAGCGCCATTCCCTGCCCTGCGCGTCCAGAAACTTCGGGAGCGACGGTCCCGGCGATGACGCGTGCCGATCGAGGTCACGGCAACGCCGGCAGCTCGTGCGGCCTGCGCGAAAGCCTCCAAGCGATCCTCCGGGATCGTGCACAGGATCTCGTAATCGTCGCCGCCGGAAACGATGGCCTCGATGCCGACGATGCCGCGCGCCAGCAATGCTGCGCGCCGCCGACGACAACGGGATGCTCTGGGCATCGATCACGGCCGACACGCCGGACGCCGCGCAGAGCTTCGCGAGATCGCCGGCGAGCCCATCGGACACATCCATCGCCGCGCTGGCGTGATCGCGAACCGCTTTCGCCAGCGCATTGCGCGGCTGCGGCACGCGGTAGCGGCCGATCAGCATCTCGCTCGCCGCGGCGTCGTCGGCCAGCGCGCGCGGCCGCCGCGCCGCCTTTCAGGATGTCAAGCCCGAGCGCGGCATCGCCGATCGTGCCCGTCACCACCACGCGGTCGCCGGGTTTCGCGCCGCTGCGATGGACCATCTTGCCCTGCGGGCACCCGCCCGAACGCCGTGATCGAGATCATCAGCGGACCCGGCGTGGAAACCGTATCGCCGCCGAGCAGCGGACAGCCGAACTGCGCCGCGTCCTCGCCAAGCCCGCGCGCGAACGGCTTCAGCCAGGCATCGTCCGCGCCGCGCAACGCCAGCGTCAGCACGAAGCCGGCAGGCGTCGCGCCCTTGGCCGCGAGATCGGACAGATTCACCCGCAGCGCCTTGCGCGCGACGCGTGTCCGGCGGATCGTCGGGCAGAAAATGCACGCCTTCGACGATGGCGTCGGTCGTCACCACGATGTCGTCGCCCGACGGCCTTCAGGATCGCCGCGTCGTCGATCGAGATCGAACGCGCCGGGATCGGTCGCGAGCGGCTTGAAATAGCGCGCGATCAGCGAGTCTTCGCCGGATGGATTTGCTGCGATCAGTCATGATCGCTACCCGTCGCACCCGTCATCGCCCGGCTTGACCGGGCGATCCAGTATTCCGCGACGCCGCGTGATCAACCACGACCGCCGCGGCGTACTGGATCATCCGCCTTCGCGGATGATGACGGCAGTAATGTCGCTGTGCTCACCCGCTCCGCACAAACTCATCGGCGCGGAACTGGCGGGCGATCTGGTCGAGCACCGGCGTTCACCATGCCGGTCTCGTCCTTTTCGACAAAGGCATGCGCGACATCGACATATTCGGACACCACGACGCGGCCGGGCACGTCCTTGCGGTGCTCGAGTTCGTAGGAGCCCGCGCGCAGCACCGCGCGCAGAATGGCGTCGATCCGCTTCAGCGGCCAGCCCTTCGACAGCGCATCGTCGATCAGCGGATCGAGCTTTGCCTGGTCGCGCACCACGCCGGACACGACGTCGCGGAAGAACGCGGCCTCCGCCGGCAGGTATTTGTCGCCCTCGACCTCGTTGCCGAGCCAGTGGCTCTCGAACTCGGCGAAGATGTCGTTGATGCCCGGCGCCGGCGATGTCCATCTGATACAGCGCCTGCACGGCGGCGAGCCGCGCCGCGCCGCGCCGGTTGGCTTTCTTGTCGCCGCCCTTTGTCCGGCTGCTTTTGCCTGCTTCTTGCTGCTCTGCCATGATCAGGCCCTTTGTCAGCCGGCGTTTGATCCGCAGCATCGCCAGCGCCGCGCGCGCGGCATCGCCGCCCTTGTTGAGTTCGCTGGCGCGCGCCCGCGCCCAGGCCTGCGCCGTCGGTGTTGACGGTGATGATGCCGTTGCCGAGCGGAAATCTTCTGGCGACCGCCAGATCCATCAGCGCCGCGCGAGGATTCCATCGAGACGATCTCGAAATGGATGGTGTCGCCGCGCACCACGCAGCCGAGCGCGATCGCGGCATCATAGGGTTTGCCGCTCTTCTCGGCGGCGTCGAGCGCGATCGCGATCGCCGCCGGGATTTCCAGCGCGCCGGGCACGGTGATGACGTCATGGGTGACGCCGGCGGCCTTCAGCTCGGCGACCGCGCCTTCCAGCAGCGCATCCTGGATGTCGTCATAGAACCGCGCCTCGACGATCAGCGCGCGCGCGCCCGAAATGTCGGTCTGGTCCTTCAGCGGTGCGCGCCGCGCGTCTGCCATTGTCGTTGCCAATTCGAGATCGTCATTGCCGAGTTGATGCCGGCATTTCAGCGCGCAGCGGACGCCTCACAAGCCAAGGCCGCGTCTGACTTCATAGGCTGCTTCTACTTCATTTCCGACAGCCGCGCCGCATAGCGCGCCATCAGGTCGACCTCGATATTGACCTCGCTGCCGGCGCGCCAGCCGCCGAGCGTCGTCACATTGAGCGTGTGCGGAATGATCAGCACCGAAAACGCGACATCTTGCACCGTATTCACGGTCAACGACACGCCATCCAGCGTCACCGAGCCCTTGGCGGCGATGAAGCGCGCCAGTTCGCGCGTGGTTCGCAGTTCGAACCGCGCCATGTCGGGCAGATCGTCGCGCTTGACGATGGTGGCGATGCCGTCGGCGTGGCCGGCCACGATATGGCCGCCGAGTTCGTCGCCGATCTTCAGCGCGCGCTCGAGATTGAGCTTGGTTCCGACGACCCAGTGCTTCGCCGTGGTCATGCCGAGCGTCTCGGCGGCGGCATCGACATCGAACCAGGTCTTGCCGCCGCTCGACGCCGGAGGCGACCACGGTGAGGCAGACGCCGTTGCAGGCGATCGAGGCGCCGTCGGCGATGGTGGCGCGGTCGTAGCGGCAGGCGATGCGCAGCCGGTGCAACTGGCCCTGCGCCGTCGGCGTCAGGCTGACGATTTCGCCGATGTCGGTGACTATGCCGTGAACATCAAACCCTCATTCTCAGCGCTGTCAGCATCACGCTTCTCGCTCAAGACGTGGTGCCGGACAGCTCGGGCATGCGATACCTTCGTAGATCGTAGCTGTCCTTGCCGAGCGTTTCGCTAGCACGAACCTTGAACGCCGGCGACTGGGTGATGGCGGTCAGCGGCAATGCGTCCAGCGCGGCGAACGCCGTCGGCGCCGACGGCATCGCGGCCCGCGCAGCAGCCAGACTTCATCGACCAGGCCCGCCGCGACAAAGGACGACGCCACCCGCGCGCCGCCTTCCACCATCAGCCGTGTGATGCCCTTCTCGGCCAGCGCATGCAGCACGGCCGACAGATCAAGCCCCGGCGGCGTGGTCGTGGTCGCGACGCGGATCACCTGCGCGCCGGCGGCGCCGAGTTTCATCGCGGCGGGCGCTTCCGACAAGATCCGACGTCATCACCCACAGCGGCGTCTCGCGCGCGGAATGAACCAGCCGGCTGGTGCCGGGCATGCCGCAAGCTGCGATCCAGCACCACCCGCACCGGCGAGCGCGCCTCCATGCCCGGCAGCCGGCAGGTCAGCAGCGGATCGTCCGCCAGCACGGTGCCGATCCCGACCAGGATGGCGTCGCATTGCGCGCGCAGCAGATGCACCCGCGTCCTGCGCGGCCTCGCCCGTGATCGCGACGGGCTTGCGGCCGGCGGCGCCGATCTTGTCGTCGGACGGACACCGCGAGCTTGAGGATCACATGCGGGCGCTTGTCGCGGATGCGCCGGAAATGTCCGGCGTGGTCGCGCGCCGCTTCGCGCGCGCCGAGCCCGACATCGACCGCGATGCCGGCGGCGCGCAGCCTGGCATGGCCCTGCCCGGCCACCTCCGGGTTGGGATCCTCGATCGCCGACACCACGCGCGCAATGCCGGCGGCAATGACGGCATCGGCGCAGGGCGGCGACTTGCCGAAATGCGAGCACGGCTCCAGCGTCACATAGAGCGTGGCGCCGCGCGCGGCCTCGCCGGCGCGCCTGCAGCGCCTCCGGCTCGGCGTGGGGACGGCCGCCGGGCTGCGTCCAGCCGCGCCCGACGATGACGCCGTCCTTGACCACGACCGCGCCGACGGCGGGATTGGGCCAGGTGCGGCCCTGCCCGCGCCGGCCGAGCGTCAGCGCCAGCTGCATGAAGCGCCGGTCGGCGGCTTTCGACATCTCTGGATTTCTGCGCGAACTGGTCTTCCAGAATGCGGAAGATCATTTGCGTAACGTGGCGAGCCGCGCGTCGTCGTCGCCGGAGAGCTCGCCGAGCACGGCCTCGAAAGTCCTTGGCCTCGCGGAAATTGCGATAGACCGAGGCGAAGCGGACATAGGCGACGTCGTCGAGCTGGCGCAGATGCTCCATCACGATCTCGCCGATCGCCTCCGAGGAAATCTCCGCCTCGCCGCCGCTTTCGAGCTCGCGCACGATCGCCGAGACCATCTTCTCGACCCGCTCCGGATCGACCGGGCGCTTGCGCAGGACGATCTGCAGCGAGCGCACCAGCTTGTCGCGGTCGAACGGCACCCGGCGGCCGTTGCGCTTGATCACGGTGAGTTCGCGCAGCTGCACCCGCTCGAAGGTGGTGAAGCGGAAATTGCAGGCGATGCACACCCGCCGCCGCCGGATCACGGCGGAATCCTCGGTCGGACGCGAGTCCTTCACCTGCGTATCGAGACTGTTGCAGCTGGGACAGCGCATCCGACTTTCGGACCTTTACTGATAGATCGGGAAGCGGTCGGTGAGCGCCTTCACCCGTTCCTTGATCGCGGCTTCCACCAGCGGCGCCTTGCCGTCCGGCGACTGCGCGATGCGCGTTGAGCACTTCGGCGATCATGCCGCCGACCTGCTGGAATTCGGCGACGCCAAAGCCGCGCGTGGTCGCCGCCGGCGTGCCGAGGCGAAGGCCCGAGGTGACGAACGGCGTTTCCGGATCGAACGGGATGCCGTTCTTGTTGCAGGTGATGCGCGGCGCGCACCAGCGCCTTCTCCGACGACGTTGCCCTTCGAGGCCCTTGGGCCGGAGATCGACCAGCATCAGATGGTTGTCGGTGCCGCCGGAGACGATGTCGAGGCCGTTGCGCGCGCAGGCTTTCGGCCAGCGCCTTGGCGTTCTCGACCACGTTCTTGGCGTAGACCTTGAAGTCCGGCCGCAGCGCCTCGCCGAACGCCACCGCCTTGGCCGCGATCACATGCATCAGCGGGCCGCCCTGCAGGCCCGGGAAGACCGCCGAGTTGATCTTCTTGGCGAGCGCCTCGTCGTTCGCACAGGATCAAGCCGCCGCGCGGGCCGCGCAGCGACTTGTGCGTGGTGGTGGTGGTGACATGCGCATGCGGCACCGGCGAGGCATGCACGCCGCCGGCGACGAGGCCGGCGAAATGCGCCATGTCGACCATGCAGATAGGCGCCGACGCTGTCGGCGATCTCGCGAAAGCGCTTGAAATCCCAGGCGCGCGAATAGGCCGAGCCGCCGGCGATGATCAGCTTCGGCTTCACCTCCTCGGCGCTGCGCGGCGACCTCGTCCATGTCGATGATCTGGTCCTCGCGGCGCACGCGTGTAGTGCAGCGCCTTGAACCACTTGCCGGACATGTTGACCGGCGAGCCGTGGGTGAGATGGCCGCCGGCGGCGAGATCGAGGCCCATGAAGGTGTCGCCGGGCTGCAGCAGCGCCAGAAACACCGCCTGGTTCATCTGGCTGCCGGAGTTCGGCTGCACGTTGGCGAAACTGCGCGCCGAACAGCTTCTTGGCGCGCTCGATCGCCAGCGTCTCGGCGACGTCGACCCATTCGCAGCCGCCGTAATAGCGCTTGCCCGGATAGCCTTCGGCGTATTTGTTGGTCATCACCGAGCCCTGCGCTTCCAGCACCGCGCGGCTGACGATGTTTTCCGAGGCGATCAGCTCGATCTCGTGGCGCTGCCGGCCGAGTTCGCCGCTGATCGCGGCGGCGATTTCGGGATCGGCCTCGGCAAGCGTGGCCGTGAAGAACGAGATCGGGCGCGGAGGCGGTCTTGGCGCTGGAGGACGGAGGGCTCATGGGCGAAATATCTCCACCGCCGCAGGCCTGTTAGACGAGGTGCGGACGGTCACGGGTGGCGGTCGGAAGATGCGCTCGCGGGATACCACATCGGCCGGCAATGGCCAAGCGGTTGCGGTACAGGGCCTGATATTTATGCAAGATATGGTGGGGATGGCGGGGATTGCCAGCGGCGGCCGAGCCGTGGCCACCGTCATGCCCGGGCCTGCACGCCGGGCATCCACGGATGTCGCGTCTGCAGCACGGTAGCCGGATCTGCCCTGGTCACGCGCTCGCGCCGCATGCGCCGGAACGACGAGCGGTCAGCTTCGCAAACCGGTACGCCCCGCCCTTCTCGACCGAGCGCTGGAACGCCGGCCGGGCGTGCATGCGCGACAGCCACGCGGCGAGATTCGGATACGGGCCGAGCTTGTCGAACACCTTTGCCATCTCCCCGACAAAGCTCATCTGGATATCGGCGCCGGTCAGCGACTGGCCGACGAAGAACTCGCGTCCCTTCAGCGCGCCGTCGACATAGCCGAGATGGTTGGCCGATCTCGCTGTCGATGCGCGGATGCAGCGGCGCGCCGGCCTCCTTCAGCCGCGACACGTAGAGGTTCAGCATCAGCGGCAGCATCGCCGAGCCTTCCGAATAATGCAGCCACTCGTTATAGGCCTCGTACTCGGCGCTGCCGGGCGCCGGCATCATCGCGCCCTTGCCGTAGCGGCGGATGATGTAATCGACGATCGCGCCGGATTCCGCGATCCTGATATCGCCATCGGTGATGACAGGCGACTTGCCGAGCGGATGCACCGCCTTCAGCTCCGGCGGCGCCAGCCGCGTCTTCGGCATTGCGCTGATAGCGCTTCATCTCATAGGGCGCGCCGAGCTCTTCCAGCAGCCACAAGATCCGCTGCGAGCGAGAGTCGTTGAGATGATGAAGCGTCAGCATGGGCGTGCCCTCGGTTCCTTGTTATCGCCGAGATGTATCAGTCGCGCCGGCACAAGGACTAGTCCTCATTCGCCTTGCATCAGCCAGCTCCCTCTGTACGATCGCCCGCCATGGACGGTTTGCGCATCCGGCCGATGCGGCCGGACGAAATCTCAATAGCCGTGAACTGGGCGGCGGCCGAAGGCTGGAATCCGGGCCTCGCCGACGACGCCTGCTTCGCCGCGGCCGATCCGGAAGGCTTCTTCATCGGCGAGCTCGACGGCGCTCCGGCCGCGACCGTCTCCTGCGTCAATTACGGTGCGAGCTTCGCCTTCCTCGGTTTCTATATCGTGCGAGAGGACTTGCGCGGGCGCGGCTACGGACTGCGCATATGGAACGCGGCCATCGCGCACGCCGGCCCACGCGTGATCGGGCTCGATGGCGTGGTGGCGCAGCAGCAGAACTACAGGAAGTCCGGATTCGAGCTCGCTTATGCCAACGTCCGTTACGGCGGCACCGTCGCGGCCCCGGATGCGCCGCAGGCTGGTGTCATCGCGCTGACCGAAGTCCCATTGGCGACTGTGGAGGCGTACGACGCGACCGTGTTTCCGGCTCCGCGCACCGCGTTCCTGCGCGCCTGGATCGGCTCGCCCGGGCATGTCGGTCGCGCGCTCGTGCGCGATGGAAGGCTTGCCGGCTGGGGCGTGATCCGTCCGTGCCGGAAGGGCCGCAAGATCGGCCCGCTGGTGGCCGACGACCGCGCCACCGCCGAGGTGGTTCTGTCGGCTTTGCTGGCCAGCGCGGGCGGCGGCGAGATATTCCTCGACGTTCCCAGCATCAACCGCGACGCGGTCGCGTTGGCGCAGGACCTGGGGCTCGCGCCGGTGTTCGAGACCGCGCGCATGTATACCGGCGCGATCCCGCCGTTGCGGTTGGAGCGGGTATTCGGCGTCACCACCTTCGAGTTGGGATAGCAACGCGCAACTGGCGGAAGCAGCGTTAAGTCTCTTGACGCTTTCGAATGCGCTACGCGGCGCTGGGCTTGCTTTCGTTGATCTATCTCAATCCGGATGTGCCTCGCGGGATCGAAATTGCTCATACAAAGCTGGGGAGGATCGCGATGCCAGCACAGTTACAGCGGCAACTTCAGGCCAGCCGATACAGCGAGAAGGTGTATTGGTGCGGATCGCAATCGGCTTCACGGCGTGGGCGGAGCGCTGGTTTCCCGACGCATTTGTTTTCGTCGCCATCGCCGTGGTCGTGGTCGCGGTTGCTTCGCTCGCCAATGGCGCTTCGCCAGCCTACGCAGCGTGGCGTTTGGGAACGGTTTTGGAGCTTGATCACGTTCACCATGCAGATGGCCTTCGTGGCCATGAGAGATACGTGGTCGCCACTTCGCGCCGGCGCGCCGGCTGATTAGATGCGCTTGCCGATTTGCCCAACAACGGAAGGAGCGCAGTAGGGCTCGTTGCCGTCGTCAGCATGTTGGCCTCGCTGCTCAACTGGGGACTTAGCCTGATACTCGGCAGGCTCTTGGTGCTCGCGCTCGCGGCGCGGCACGAATTGCGAATGGACTACCGGGCGGCGGCGGCGGCGGCATATTTGGGGCTGGGTGCTACATGGGCAATGGGGCTTTCTTCGTCGGCAGCACAGCTGCAGGCAAACGCCGCGAGCCTTCCAAAGAGCCTCTTGCCCATCACTGGCGTCATTCCCTTCTCTGAGACGATTTTCCTTTGGCAATCCATGGTGATCACCGCGGTCCTTCTTAGGATTTCGGTGATCATTGCCGTCTGGTCGGCGCCGGGACCCGACACCGCGGTAACCGCCGAAGCCATGGGGATCGACGCGTCACGCGAGGACTCGATTAGGGTGGCGCCGCCCCAGCAGCCTGGAGAATGGCTCGAACATTCCCCCGTTCTCACGGTCCTGCTCGCGCTCCTGGCGTTTGGTTGGGTGATCTACCGCAATTTTCGCGCCAGGACTGGATGATCGCGATTTCCAACCTCAACACCTACAATTTCATCTTCATCATGCTCGGGCTGCTTCTACATTGGCGCCCGAAACGATTTTTGGCAGCGGTGGTCAAGTTCGGTCCCGGCGACGTCCGGTGTCCTGATCCAGTTTCCGTTCTATGGCGCCATAGCCGCCATTCTGACCGAGCGAAAAACGGCGCGGGAGACGACGGTTTCCGATCAAATCACCCATGCCTTCGTCAGTATGTCGACCCAGCATCTCTTTCCGCTGGTGATGGGGATCTATTCAGGCGATACTGGGCTTCTTCATTCCGTCAGGTGGCGGAAAGTGGCTGCTCGAAGCTCCCTACGTCATGCAGGCCGCGAACGATCTCGAAAGTACATCTCGGCTGGGCCGTGCAGGTGTACAACGCCGCAGAAGCATTGCCCAATCTCATCAACCCGTTCCTGGATGTTGCCGCTCCTCGGCGTTTTGAGTTTGCGCGCGCGTGATATCGTTGGCTTCACGTTCCTGCAATTGTTGCTGCATCTGCCAGTCGTGCTGTTCCTCCTGTGGGCCATGGCGTACACGCTTGAATACCGTCGCCAGTGATACCCTGAGCGGACATTGCGAGCGGTTGGCGCGCGCTGCTCGCTTACGCATAATGGCGGAGGGCGCCCGGATACGTCGCGAGAAACTGCGCTCCTACGGCCCGCATCCGCCCCCGCCTTCACGTGGATCGGTGCTGCCGTCGAGCTGGCGCAGATAGGTCAGGCCGCACACGGTCAGGCGATGCGTGTCCTTTTCGCCGGCCTCGAACAGCGTGGTGACGTAATCCGTCACCTTTGCGCGCGCCTCGTCGCTGGCGGCGGCGGTGCGGTTCACCAGCAGGTCATAGGTCTGCATGATGCGGTCGATGGCGGCTTCCATGGAGTTCTCCGAGTGGGGTCAGATCAGATCGAAGGTCTGGCGGCTTCGAACTTGGCGATCGCCTTGTTGGCGAGCCGGATCTTGTTGAATTCGCCGCGCTGAAACATCTGCACGATGATTTCGAGCAGCCGCTCGTTGGTGGCGAGAGTGTCGGGGATGGCGCCGGTCTTGCGCAGGTAGTTCGAGGCGATGGCATAGGCATCGCCCACCACCTCGACATTCATCACCCGCAATCCGCGCTCGACCAGCATGGCCTCGGTTCTCCGATACGGAATCGATAAAGCGCGACTGCACGCGGATTGGTTCCCGTGCCGGAAACCTTTTTGCACTGCCAAAACGACAAAAGCGCACCGGCCGGAGCATCGGCCGATGCGCTTTTGGGAAGTCTGCTTTCCGCTGGCTGCCGGTCTTTTAGAGACGGCCGGCTTGGCCGTCGCGTTCGAGAAAGTCTCAGAGCCGATACAGGATCTGGTCGGTCCAGAACCGCTCGAGCCGGTGCAGCGACTTGTTCAGCGTCGCGAACTCCTCGTTCGAGATGCCGCCGACCTGCTCCACGGTCTTGACGTGCTTCTGGTAGAGCGCGTCGACGATGTCGCGGACTTCGCTGGCCCTGCGCGGTCAGGCGGATGCGCACCGAGCGGCGATCGACGCGCGAGCGCTGATGATCGAGGAAGCCGAGCTCGACGAGCTTCTTCAGATTGTAGGAGACGTTGGAGCCGAGATAGTAGCCGCGCGTGCGCAGCTCGCCCGCGGTCAGCTCCTTGTCGCCGATGTTGTAGAGCAGCAGCGCCTGCACCGAATTGATGTCGGCGCGGCCGCGGCGATCGAATTCGTCCTTGATGACGTCGAGCAGGCGGCGATGCAGCCGCTCCACCAAAGTCAATGCTTCGAGATAGAGCGGCTGCACCGGAGCTTGACCGGCAGCGCGTTCAGCGGTTTCCACCGCCGTTGCAACGGCTTTCATCATGACACTTCCCCTGTTGTCGTTTTTATCGACTTATTCGACGAAACTTTTGTCCCGCCTGATAGCTTCAACTTAAGGGGGCGGTTTGAAGATCAGCTTAAATAAGACAATAAAGAGATCATGAATTTAAGACAGTGAATCGTCGGATTAAGCCCATGGATAAAGGACTTTTCGCAACTTTTCATTGACGGTGCAGCGCGCCTGTTCACGCTTCGTCTGCACGCGCTGTCGCATTCGGAAACAGCTTCGTTTGAATTCGAAACGCCCGCGTAACAGGTGTGAGGGAACCGCTTTACGGTGAGCTGAAAGGTTACCGCGAAAATTTTCGAAAAATCTTTCGCTGCATGCGTCGCGAATTTCTGCACGCATGCAGGTTAGCGCAGGTCGACGAAGCCGCACGCTATGGCGGCCGTTCGCGCGCGGCCATCCAGGCGAGCGCCAGATAGGCCGCCAGCATCACGGCCTCCGAGCCCGACCACCGTCAGGCTGCCGCCATAGATTCCCGGAAACATCAGTTCGATCACCGCCATCGACACCACGGTGGTGAGCCACACCACCGCGCCCCAGGGCGTCGCGAGCCACAAGTCCGACGGCGGCGACGAGTTCGATCACGGCGAAATAGACGGTCGCGGTCTGCCAGGCCATCGACTGGTTCTCGAACGCCTCTTCCTCGCCGCCGATGAAGCCCGTCACCTGCGCCCAGTGGTAGAGGCCCTTGGCGATCGAGACCACGGCCATGATGCGCAGGAAGAACACCAGCCGCCGCGTCCACGCGTTCTCGTCGGGCTCGATCCGCTCCGACGAGATCGCCGCCACCGACATGGCGTTGTCCCGCGACTGGTCGCGCGCGGAGGTGTCAGACATCGGAAAGCCGTGCTCGTGGGCGGAAACGGGTCGTTCATCGAGCGCAGTCTTGGCCCGCCGCGGCGGCAAAATCAATCGCTGCTTGCGGCAGATCAAGGGCTGCGGTGACGTGTGCCGTCCCAAGGTGCTAGAATTAGATCAAATCCAGATCCAATCCTCCGCCCGCCCGAGGAGTAACAGCACATGGCGATCAAATTCGGGCGTCCGATCGAAATGCGCGACGCGCCGCGGCGGCAGACCGCCCTCGCCTCGCCCTCGCTCGACCTCGACGATCCGGCCCCGCCGCAACCGCAAGGCCGAATGGGCGCGGCGGCTGGTGCGCGAAAACGTGCTCACCACGGACGACCTGATCTGGCCGCTGTTCGTGGTCGACGGCCACAACACGCGCACGCCGGTCGCCTCGATGCCCGGCGTCGACCGGCTCACCGTCGACCAGGCGGTGCGCGACGCCGAGCGCGCGGCGAAGCTCAACATCCCCTGCATCGCGCTGTTTCCCTACACCGAGCCGTCGCTGCGCGACGAGCACGGCTCGCGAGGCGCTCAACCCGGACAATCTGGTCTGCCAGGCGGTGCGCGCGATCAAGAAGGAGTTTCCCGATCTCGGCGTGCTCTGCGACGTGGCGCTCGATCCCTTCACCAGCCACGGCCATGACGGGCTGATCGCGCGACGGCAAGATCCTCAACGACGAGACGGTCGCGGTGCTGGTGAAGCAGGCGCTGGTGCAGGCCGAAGCCGGCTGCGACATCATCGCGCCGTCGGACATGATGGACGGCCGCGTCGGCGCGATCCGCGACGGCGCTCGACGACGCCGGTTTCGTCGACGTGCAGATCATGGCCTATGCGGCGAAATACGCCTCCGCCTTCTACGGCCCGTTCCGCGACGCGATCGGCTCGGCGAAGACGCTGACCGGCGACAAGCGCACCTACCAGATGGACCAGCGCCAATTCCGACGAGGCGCTGCGCGAGGTCGAGCTCGACATCGCCGAAGGCGCCGACATGGTGATGGTGAAGCCCGGCATGCCCTATCTCGACATCGTGCGGCGGGTGAAGGACACCTTCGGCGATGCCGACCTTCGTCTACCAGGTGTCCGGCGAATACGCGATGATCGCAGGCGCCGCGCAGCAACGGCTGGATCGACGGCGAGCGCGCGATGATGGAAAGCCTGGTCGGCCTTCAAGCGCGCCGGCGCCGACGGCATCTCGACCTACTTCGCGCCGCAGGCGGCGGAGAAGCTGAAGGCGGAGCGTGAGTCTCCAGTCGTCCCGGCGAGCGACCATACCCGGAGCTGTTGCGAAGTGCCGCGAATCCTCGATGATCACGCGGTATGGGTCCGGCATTCGCCGGACTGATCGGATCGTGCCTCAGCCGCGCAATCGCCGGAATATTTCGGCTTGCTAATCGATCGCAGGCCCTTGGCGCGCGCGACGGCCGGTTCCCATGTCCTGCTGCGGGACATCGCAGTCGGAGGACTGATCATGTCTTACAGCGGTTCGGGTAATACCGGCGGCGGCGCCTGGCGCAGCGACGGCGGCGGTGCCGCCGCATGCGTTCGATCCCTATGCTGCAGCCGGAATTGTTTCGCGGCGTGCTGACGCGGCGGGTGTTTGCGTTCCTGATCGACCTCGTCGTGCTGTCGGTCCCGGTGATCCTGGGCTACCTCTTCATCGCCGTGTTCGGCCTGATCACGCTCGGGCTCGGCTGGGCGCTGTTCTGGCTGGCGTGGCCGGCCACGATCGTCTGGGCCATCGTCTATTACGGCGCCTCGATCGGCGGACCGCATTCGGCCACCGTGGGCATGCGCGTGATGGATCTGGAACTGCGCACCTGGTACGGCGCGCCCGGGCTATTTCGTGCTCGGCGCCATGCACGCCGTGCTGTTCTGGGTGTCGGTCTCGTTCCTGACGCCGCTGGTGCTGCTGGTCGGCCTGTTCAACGGCCGCCGGCGGCTGCTGCACGACATCATCCTGGGAACCGTGGTCATCAACAGCTCGGTCCGCACCCAGGTGGCGCCACGCGCGCAGCTATTGAGCGATCAGTCAATCGATTGACCGTCAGCTCTGCGGGCATGCGTTGCAAGAGCCGTTTTCACTTGTCAGAGCCGTGCTGTCCAAACCGATTGACCGTCAGCCTCCGCGGCGCGATGCTGCTATCTGGCTGCTGCTTCTGGAGGCCTGACGACCCGTCGTGACCCAGCATTCGCGTGATACCCCGCAGTTCTACCTGACGGCGCCCTCGCCCTGCCCCTATCTGCCGGGCCGGCATGAGCGCAAGGTGTTCACGCATCTGGTCGGCGAGCAAGCGCCGGCGACCTCAACGACCTGCTGACCCATGGCGGCTTCCGCCGCAGCCAGTCGATCGCCTACCGGCCGGCCTGCGACCAGTGCCGCGCCTGCGTCTCGGTGCGGGTCGATCGCCAACGAATTCCGGCCCTCGCGCAGCATTGCGGCAGCATCCTGGCGCGCAATGCCGACATCATCGGCGAGCATGCGCAGCGCGGTGCCGACCTCCGAGCAGTATTCGGTGTTCCGCGCCTATCTCGACCAGCGCCACCGCCACGGCGGCATGGCCGACATGACCGTGCTCGACTACGCCATGATGGTGGAGGACAGCCATGTCGAGACCCGCATCATCGAATACCGCAGGCGCGGCGTCGATAGCCGGCATCACCGGCCGCGGCGACGGAGACTGCTCGCGGTGGCGCTGACCGACGTGCTCAGCGACGGGCTGTCGATGGTCTATTCGTTCTTCGAGCCGTCGAGGAGAAGCCGCTCGCTCGGCACCTTCATGATCCTCGACCACATCACGCGCGCGCCGCAGGCTCGGGCTGCCCTACGTCTATCTCGGCTACTGGATCGAGGGCTCGCAAGAAGATGGACTACAAGGGCCGCTTCCTGCCGCAGCAGCGGCTGGCGCCGTCAGGCTGGCTGCGGGTGGACGCCTCCGGCGAAGTGCCGTCCGAGCCGCAGGATTGATGCTCACTGTCGTCACCCGGCGACCGGGGACCAGTACGCCGCGGACTCTCGGCTGAATCACGAGCGTCTCTGGAATACTGGGTCGCCGGTCAAGCCGGGCGATGACGGTTGTGTATGCGGCTACAGCCGAACAGCGTGTCGAACAACAGCTTCACGTTCAGAATCACGATGATGCCGGCGACGATCCACGCCACCGCGGCGACCGAGCAGCGAGATGGCGAACTTGCCCATCTTGCGCCGGTCGGAGACGAACCGCACCAGCGGGATCACCGCGAACGGCAGCTGCATCGACAGCACGACCTGGCTGAACACCAGCAGCTGCGCGGTGCCGCGCTCGCCATAGAACGCGGTGACGACGACGACCGGGACGATGGCGATGCCGCGGGTGAGCAGCCGCCGCGCCCAGCTCGGCAGGCGCAGGTCGCAGAAAGCCTTCCATCACGATCTGGCCGGCCAGCGTCGCGGTCACGGTCGAGTTGAGGCCGGAGGCGAGCAGCGCCACGGCAAACAGCGTCGAGGCGATGCCGAGGCCGAGCAGCGGCGACAGCAGCTCGATAGGCCTGGCCGATCTCGGCGACGTCGGCATGGCCGCTGGTGTGGAACGTCGCGGCCGCGACGATCAGGATCGCGGCGTTGATCGAACAGCGCCAGCATCAGCGCGATGGTCGAGATCGGTCGTCGCCCATTTGATCGCGTCGCGCCGGCCCTCGTCGGTGCGTTCGATAGGCGCGGGTCTGCACGATCGAGGAGTGCAGATAGAGATTATGCGGCATCACGGTGGCGCCGATGATGCCGATCGCGATGTAGAGCATCTCGGGATTGGTGACGATCTCGCGTCGACGGCACGAAGCCGCGCAGCATCGCCGCGACCGGCGGCGCCGCGGCCGCGATCTGGATCGCAAAGCAGACCGCGATCACGATCAGCAGCGCGATGACGAAGGCTTCGAGGAAGCGAAAGCCGCGGTTCATCAGCAAGCAGCAGCAGGAAGGCGTCGAGCGCGGTGATCAGCGCGCCGCCGATCAGCGGAATGCCGAACAGAAGCTTCAGCGCGATCGCGGTGCCGATCACCTCGGCCAGGTCGCAGGCGATGATCGCGCGCCTCGCAGGCGAGCCAGAGCAGCGAAGTTGACCGGCGCGCGAATAGGTGGCGCGGCAGGCCTGCGCGAGATCGCGGTCGGTGACGATGCCGAGCCGCGCCGCCAGCGCCTGCAGCAGGATCGCCATCAGGTTCGACAGCAGGATGACCGAGAGCAGCGTGTAGCCGAACTTCGAGCCGCCGGCGAGATCGGTCGCCCAGTTGCCGGGGTCCATGTAGCCGACCGAGACGAGGTAGCCGGGGCCGGCAAAGGCCAGCAGCCGGCGCCACCACATGGCCGCCGGCGGGGCACGGCAACGGTCGCATTCACCTCGGCCAGGCTGCAGCGGTGCGGCGCGGCGTCAGCGCGCCAGCCCGCGGCATCCGGCAGGGCATTTCGGCAGGGTATCGGTGGTCAAGTCGGGCGTTCGGGCATCCATTTCGACAGAATGACCGATCATTCGTCTTTATTGCAACTCATTTGCAACTGCATCTGGCCAGTTGGACACGTTTCCTTACGCACGACCCGGCGAGCCACCTCGCGCTGAAACGCTTGGCTCGCGTAACCGTGTTGTCGGGAAGCGGGTGGGTTCGCCGTCCTCACGGCCGAGGATGTCGCCGAAACAATTTCCGGAAATCGCGCCATGTCCAGACCACCGACACCCTTCATCTGCCCGAAACCTTCAACCGCCTGGCCTGGTCCAACCTCGCCGCCCAATCGGCCGAGCAGATCGCGCTGGCCGCGGCCCCGATCGTCGCGGTGCTGCTGCTCGGCGTCGGCGAAGGCCAGACCGGCCTGCTGCAGACCGCGCTGACGCTGCCGTTCATCCTGTTCGCGATCCCCGCCGGCCTGCTCGCCGACCGCATCTCGCGGCGCTGGCTGATGGCGGGCTCCGAAGCGCTGCGCGCCGCGGCGCTTGCCGGCAATTCTGCTGCTGATCTGGCTCGACCTGCTGACGCTGCCGCTGCTCGCGCTGCTCGGCTTCGTCGCGGTGTGCGGCACGGTCGCCTACAGCGTCGCCGCGCCCGCGCTGGTGCCGTCGCTGGTGACGCCGCAGCAATTGCCGGCGGCCAACGCGCGGATCGAGCTTGCGCGCACGATCGCGTTCGCCAGCGGCCCGGCGCTCGGCGGCGTGCTGGTCGGATGGGTCGGCGCCGCGCCCGCGTTCGGCTTTGCCGCCGCGCTCTCCGTGATCGCGGTCGTGCTGCTGTCGGGCATCTACGAGCCGGCGCGCGCGCCCGCGCCGCGACGCCATCCGCTGCAGGAGATCAAGGAAGGCGCCGCCTTCGTGCTGCATCATCGCGCTGCTGCGGCCGGTGTTCATCACCCAGTTCATCTTCAACACCGCCTCGTTCCTGCTGCTCGCGGTGTTCGTGCCCTATGCGGTGCGCCATCTCGGCCTGTCGGCGACCGGCGTCGGCATCACGCTTGGCGATGTACGGCGTCGGCATGGTGGTCGGCGCGCTGCTGGCGACGCGGGTGATGCAGCGGCTCGCCTTCGGCACCGTGATCGGGCTCGGGCCGGTGACCGGCTTCGTCGCGGCCGCGGTGATGGCGCTGACCACGATCGTCCCGACGCCGCTGCTGGCGGGCTTGAGCTTCTTCCTGCTCGGCGTCGGTCCGATCCTGTGGGTGATCTCGACCACGACGTTGCGGCAATCGGTGACGCCGCCGTCGCTGCTCGGGCGCGTCTCCGCCATCAACATCATGAGCTACGGCGCCCGCCCGCTCGGCTCCGCGCTCGGCGCCATCGTCGGCGGCCTCTACAGCGCGGAAGCCTGCCTCTATCTGGCGGCGGCGATCTTCGCGGCGCCAGGCGCTGGTGATCCTGGTCTCGCCCGCGGTCGCGCTGGCGCGGCAGCCGGAAATGGTCGGCGAGACCGGCGAAGGTGCTGCAGGCCTGCTGATAGCGCAAACCCGAGACCGACGTCTGGAACAATCTCGCGTCATGCCCGGCTGTGCCGGGCATCCGCGTCTGCTCATCGAAAGCAGAAGGCGTGGATGGCGCGCTGGTCATGACGCGGTCAATGCCCGTCGTACCATTGCGGCTTCCCGTCTCGTCTTTATATGATATGCATCATCTCATATCAGCGCGGGAGCTTCCATGACCGACCAGACCGTCAGCGATCGACGCCAGCCCCGCTGCCGGAGGCTTCCTCCACCGTCCTGCAGATCGCGGTGCTGGCCGGGCTGGCGGCGACCGGGACGCTCGCGACCAACATCCTGCTGCCGTCGCTGCCGCAGATGGCGGCGTCGCTGAAGGTCATCGAGCGCGGCGGTCACCTCGGCCATCACGATCTTCCTGGCGGTGTTCGCGGTCGGCCAGCTCGTGGTCGGGCCGATCTCGGACCGCTACGGCCGCCGCTGGCCGGTGCTGATCAGGCTTTGCGGTGTTCTTCGCCGGCAGCATCTGGTGCGGCCTCGCCACCGACCTGCCGAGCCTTCTGATCGGCCGCGTGATCCAGGCCGCCGGCGCCTGCGCGACCTCGGTGCTGTCGCGCGCGATCGCCCGCGACCTGTTCTCCGGCGCGGCGCTGGCGCGCGCGATGGCGCTGATCATGATCGCGATGGCGGCGGCGCCCGGCTTCTCGCCGCTGCTCGGCGGCGCGCTCGATCATCACTTTCGGCTGGCGCTCCGAATTCGTCCTTGTCGCAGCCTTCGCCGCGCTCGGCGCCGTCGCCTATGGCGCGGTGCTCGGCGAAACCCATCACTCGACGCGGATCCCGCTCAATCCGCTCGCGATCGCCAAGAACTATATCGGCCTGATCGCCGATCGCCGCTTCGTCGTTCCGGCCGCGACCGTGCAGCCTGATCATGGGCGGGCTGTTCGCGATGTTCTCGGCCGCGCCGCGCGTCCTGATCGAGGCGATGCATTTCACGCCGATCCAGCTCGGCCTGTTCTTCGCCGGCACCGTGCATGATCGTGTTCGCCGCCGGCATGCTGGCGACAAGACTCGCGCCGCGCTACGGGCTCGACCGCTCGATCCGGGGCGGACTGCTGGCGGCGGCAACCGGCAGCATCGCGATGCTGCTGGTCTCGCTGTACAGCCCCACCTTCCTGCCGTTCCTCGCGCGCGATGAGCGTGTTCCTGCTCGGCATGGGCATCGTCAATCCGCTCGGCACCGCGCAGGCGCTCTCGCCGTTCGGCGAGAAGGCCGGCGCGGCATCCGCGCTGGTCGGCTTCTGGCAGATGATGACGGCGGCGATCGGCGTCTGGCTCGCCGCGACGATCTCGCATGAAGCGATGTTCGCGCTCGGCGTGGTGCTGACGGTGTTTTCGCTTGTCGGCGGTCGGGCTCCTACACGACTGCGCGCGAAGACCGCAACGCTAGCCGCTTCGGCCAGATACGCGCTCGTATTTTCCGGCCACGACCTCATCCGCCGCAATATCGGGATCGAGCGTGTAGAGATCCTGCGCGCGGCTGATGCCGCGCAGCGCAAAGCGGCCGGTGGAGACCAGATAGTTTCGCCCGGCGGCGTCGAGGCCCGGCGCGGAACGCCGACGACATCAGCAGTTCGCGGTCGACCGAGCGGCACATCGAGGCGATGCGGCTGACCTCGTTGACGGCGGGCCCCACCACGGTGAAGTCGAGCCGGTCGTCGCTGCCGATATTGCCGTAAAACACCTCGCCGACATGCAGGCCGACATGGGCCGTCGTCACCGGCCGGCCCTCGGCGGCGCGGCGGGCGTTGAGCGCGTCGCATGTTGCGCCGGAAGCGATGCTCGGCGCGCAGCGCCGCGCGTCTGGCCACCGCCATGTTCTCGTGCGTGAACATCGCCAGCACGCCGTCGCCGATCAGCTTCAGCACCTCGCCGCCGGCATCATGGATGGCGTCGATCGAGGCCTGCGCGTAGTCGTTGAGGAACGGGATGATCTCGTCCGGGCTCGATGCTCTCGCTGATCGCGGTCGAGCCGCGCAGATCGGAAAACCACAGCACCGCGTTGATGCGCTCGGTGACGCCGCGCGAGATGCGTCCGCGCAGCACCTGCTCGGCGGCGTCGCGCCCGAGATAGACCCGGCCCAGCGTCCTGGCGATATCGGCCTGCGCCGCGGATTTGATCGCGAGCCCCAGCACCGGCACCAGGTCGCGCAGCGCCGCCAGGCCCTGCGCGCCAAAGCCCTCGTCGCGCCGGGTCACCCAGTAGGAATAGACGCAGTCCATCTGCCCCATGGTGCCGGCCTCGCCGAACCGGTGCACGATAGGCGACGAAATGCTTGTGACCTTTCTCGGCGAGTTCGCTCGATCAATTCGAAAATCGTGAGTCGCGCCATCGGCGAGGTCGATCGGCAGTTCCTCGTGGCCGTGTTCGAGCATGTGATAGAAGGTCGAGCGCCGCCAGGCCTGCGCGGCTTCGCCCTCGCTGGTCGAGCCGTATTCGAAGCATGTCGCTCTCGTTGGTCTCGGCGTCGTTCCAGCGAAAGCCGCGGCCCTCGAAGATCGGGTGCAGCGTGTCGATGAAGACCAGCCCGCGCGACAGCGGAGGCCCTCGGCGCAGCAGCGCTCGCAGAAGCCGCGGATCAGATCGTTTTCGGGCAGACCGGTGAGGCCCTGGCTGACCAGCCAGTTCATCAGGCGCAGGCGGGGCGTGAGTTCCATACGCCATTATGCCGCGCAATCGTGACGAGACGGAAGACTCGCGCCGCTTCAACGTTTTGCGCGCGCGACGGCCTCGCCGTCTTCCTTGACGAAGGACTCGATCGGGTTATCGAGCAGATCGAGCACCAGCTCCGACGGCCGGCACAGCCGCACGCCCTTCGGCGTCACCACGATCGGCCGGTTGATCAGGATCGGATGCGCCAGCATGAAGTCGATCAGTTCGTCGTCGCTCCATTTGGGATCGGCGAGGCCCAGCTCGGCATAGGGCGTGCCCTTTTCGCGCAACAGCGCGCGCGGCGGAGATTCCCATCGCCTCGATCAGTTCGACCAGCCGGGCGCGGCTCGGCGGCGTCTTCAGATACTCGATCACCTCGGGCTCCTCGCCGCTCTGCCGGATCATCGCCAGCGTGTTGCGCGAGGTGCCGCAGGCGGGATTGTGATAGATCGTGACGCTCATGGCTGAGCCTCCTTGGTCTTGAGGCCGCCTCGCCTGCTCCGCGCAGCAGCCAGTTCATGAACAGCAGCGCCACGACCGCGCCGCAGAGTTCGGCCGCGATGAAGCCGGGAAGATCGACGGGACGAATGCCCGAAAACGTATTGGTCAGCGACCGCGCGATGGCAACGGCCGGATTGGCAAACGAGGTCGAGGCCGTGAACCAGTAGGCCGCCGTGATGTAGAGGCCGACCAGCCAGGGCACCGCCGCGCGGTTGAAGCGGATGCCGGCGAGAATGGTCGCGACCAGGCCGAAGGCGGCGACGCCTTCGGCGAACCATTGCGCGCCGCCGGTTCGCATCTTCAGCGAGGCGTCGATCAGCGGCAGCGCGAACATCGCATGCGCCATCATGGTTCCGGCAATGCCGCCGGCGATCTGCGCGGCGACGTAGAGCAGCGCCTCGCGCGGCGTCAGCTCGCGCTTCAGCGCAAAGACCAGCGACACGGCCGGATTGAAATGCGCGCCCGAGATCGGCCCGAGAATGGTGATCAGCACCACCAGGATCGCGCCGGTCGGCAGCGTGTTGCCGAGCAGCGCCAGCGCGACATCCTTGGTCAGGGTTTCGGCCATGATGCCGGAGCCGACCACGGTCGCGACCAGCAGCGCGGTGCCGAGCGCTTCCGCCGCCAGCCGGCGCGGCAGATCGAAGTCGGACATCAGCCTGCCTTCTCCTGGCCCGGACGTCGCGCCGTCGATGCGGCCGATATCGCGCAGCCTGGTTCCGAGCGACAGCTCGTCGATGCTGCGCAGCGGCAGGCTGGTGAAGGCAGCGATGCGGTTCTTCAGATAGCGGAAGGCCGCGACGAAGGCCGCTTCCTTCTCGATGTCGGTGCCCTCGACCGCGGCCGGATCCTCGATGCCCCAATGCGCGGTCATCGGCTGGCCCGGCCACACCGGACAGCTCTCGCCGGCCGCGTTGTCGCAAACGGTGAAGACGAAATCCATCACCGGCGCGTCGCGGCGCGGCGAATTCCTCCCAGCTCTTCGAGCGCATATCGTCGGTCGGGTAGTCGAGCGCTCGCAAGAACCTTGATCGCGAACGGATTGACCGTGCCCCTTCGGCTGGCTGCCGGCGGAGAAGGCGCGGAAGCGGCCGCGGCCGTCCTTGCGCAGGATCGATTCTGCCAGGATCGAACGGGCGGTGTTTCCGGTGCACAGGAAGAGAACGTTGTAGATGCGTTCAGACATGAGCTTTCCTCCTCGGCTTCGGCGGACAACAAGGCGTGAGGCTTTCAATCAGCGGCGCGCAGATTTCCGGCCGCCCGTCGCAACAATCCCTGCAGCATGAACAGCACCACGGCCTGAAAGCGCGTTGAGATCGGCGCGATAGACGATCGAGCGGCTGAAGCGCCGCGCCGTCACCAGCCCCGCGCGGGACAGGATCGCAAGATGCGACGACATGGTGTTTTGCGGCACCGCGAGCGCCTTGGCGATGTCGCCGGCCGCGAGCCCGTCCGGCTCGTGCTTCACCAGCAGGCGGAACACGTCGAGCCGGGTCGATTGGGCCAGCGCCGCGAGCGCGAGAATGGCGTTGTTCTGATTCCATATATCCAGACTTATCGATATATTGTTTCCTGTCAACCTGGAGCAAGAGCTGCCGACTCGTATTTCGATAATTCTAGAAATACCGTTGACGAGCCGGACTCGAGTGCACATGATGCCGTCATGAAACTCGATGACGCCGCCGCCCATCTCGAAGCGCTGGGCAATCCGACCCGGCTGAAGATCTACCGCGCGCTGATCCGCGCCGGCGGCGCCGGGCATGCCGGTCGGCCGCCTGCAGGACGAAGCTGAAGATCGCGCCCTCCACCCTCTCCCATCACATCAAGGCGCTGGTGGTGGTCGGCCTCGTGACCCAGGTGCGCGAGGCGACCACGCTGGTCTGCCACGCCAACTACGACGTGATGCGCGAGCTGGTGGGCTTTCTGGTCGCCGAATGCTGCGCCGAGAGCGCCGAAGCGCACGGATGCCAAGACCGCGGCATGAAGCTGCTGCGTTTTTGCCTTGAATTTCGATATTTCTAGTATGATGGGAGAATGACATGAGCGAAGCCGAAGACCGTCGCGATCATCGGCGCCGGCCCGGTCGGCCTCGCCGCCGCCGCGCATGTGCTGGAGCGCGGCCTGCAGCCGATCGTGCTGGAAGCCGGCGACGATGTCGGCCACGCCGTGCGCCAATGGGGCCACGTCCAGCTGTTCTCGCCATGGGAATACAACATCGATCAAGCGCGGCGGCGCGCCTGCTGGCGACGACGGGCTGGAATTCGCCGCGAGCCCGACCAGTATCCGACCGGCGCCGAGCTGGTGGAGCGCTATCTCGAACCGCTCGCCACGCAACACGCGCGCTCAAGGACCACATCCGCACCTCGAGCCGCGTCACCGGCATCAGCCGCGTCGGCTTCGACAAGCTGAAGACCAAGGGCCGCGAAGCAGCGCCGTTCGAGATCCGCTACCAGAACGGCAAGGGTCCGAGAGTCGTGCAAGGCCGATGCGGTGATCGACGCCATCCGGCACCTGGCATTCGCCCAATCCGGCCGGCGCCAACGGCCTGCCCGCCATCGGCGAGACGCAGGCGCGCGGACAGGATCGCCTACGGCATGCCCGACGTGCTGGGCAGCGACCGCGCGCGCTATGCCGGCAAGACCGTCGCCGTGCTGGGCGCCGGCCATTCGGCGATCGGCACGCTGACCGATCTGGCGCAGCTCGCGGACGAGGCGCCGGACACCGAGCCGGTCTGGCTGCTGCGCGGCAACGATCCCGCAAAGGCGTTTGGCGGCGGCGCCAACGACAAGCTGGCCGCGCGCGGCGAACTCGGCGCGGCCTTCGCCGCGCTGGTGGCGGCAGGCCGGATCAGGGTCGAAAGCGAATTCCGCGTTTCGCATCTCAGCCGCCGACGGCGCTCGCCTGCGTCGTCGGCGCCGGCTCCGCCTGCTGCGGCCGCCAGGTCGTCGTCGACGAACTGATCGTCGCGACCGGCTTCCGGCCCGAGCTTCGATTTCGTGCGCGAGCTGCGCATCCGGCTCGATCCGGCGATCGAATGCCCGGTCGCGCTGGCGCCGCTGATCGATCCCAACGAGCATAGCTGCGGCACCGTGCGGCCGCACGGCGCGCGCGAACTGGCGCAGCCCGAGCCGGGCTTCTATTTCGCCGGCATGAAATCCTACGGCCGCGCGCCGACCTTCCTGATGCTGACGGGCTACGAGCAGGTGCGCTCGATCGCCGCCGATATCGCCGGCGACCGCGAGGCCGCCGAGCGCGTCGAACTGGTGCTGCCGGAAACCGGCGTCTGCAGCCGCTCGCTCGCGCCAGATGCCAGCAATTGCTGCGGCGGCCCGGCATTATCGGATGTTGACGCCTGTTGCGTCGGCGGATGCAAAAGCAAAGCAGGAAGGCAAGACGCGGATGCGGCTGCGCGTCCCGATCAACGGTAGAGGTGAGCGGAATCTCGCTGGAAGGCCGATCCGTTATCGTCGCGATGTGCGTGGGGCAGCTTGGCAGCCTGCTGCCGCACGTCGTCGTGCCTTCGATTCTTCGCCGGCGTTCCTGATTCCGGAATGGCATCTGAGCGGCGCGCAGGCCGGCCTGCTGGCGGGCTCCGGCGCCGCCGGCTACATGCTGACCGTGCCGGTGCTGGCGACGCTGACCGACCGCATCGATGCGCGCAAAATCCTGATCGCAGGCTCGGCGCTCAGCGCGCTCGGCACATTGCTGTTCGGCCTGTTCGCCACCGGCCTGTGGTCGGGCGCGCTCTTCAACGCGATCGCCGGCGTCGGCTTTGCCGGCGCCTACATGCCTGGGCCTCAAGGCGCTGACCGATCGTCTCGCGCCCGGCGATTCATCCCGCGCGATCACGCTCTACACGTCGAGCTTCTCGTTCGGCGTCGGCCTGTCGTTTCTGGTCTCCGCAGCTCGTTGCGGAAGCTTGGGGCTGGCGCAGCGCATTCTTTGTCACCGCCGCTCGGGCCGCTGGTGATGCTGTCGGTCTGCTTGCTGTTGCGGCCGGTCGAGCCGAAGCCGGCGGCAGGGGCGGCTGCTGGATTTCGCGCCGGTGTTCCGCAACACGCAGCGCCATGGGTTTCGTGCTCGGCTACGGCGCGCATTGCTTCGAGCTCTACGGCATCCGAACCTGGATCGTGGCGTTCTGGACCTTTGTCGTCGCGAAGAACGTCAGACGCGTCGATCCTGACGCCCGTCGTCGTCAGCGTCGTGTTCTCCGCTGCTGGCCATGCCCGCCAGCATTCTCGGCAATGAACTGGCGCTCAGGTTCGGCCGCCATCGCGCCATCACCGGCCGTGATGTTCGCTTCCGCCGCTGGTGGCGCTGCTGATCGGCGTGTTTGCCGACAAGTCGCCGTGGCTGCTGCTGCCGTTGATGCTGGTCTATGCGCATCACGGTTCCCGCCGATTCCGGCGCGTTGACCTCGGGCATGACGATGGCCGCCGATCCGCGACTATCGCGGCGCGACCATGGCGGTGCATTCGACCGTCGGCTTCAGCCTGTCCGCGCTCGGCGCGTGGGCGGTCGGCGTGGCGCTCGATGCTGCGGGCGGGCCGCTGAGCGCGACCGGCCTGGATGGCGGCATTCTCGGTGCTGGCGGCAGGCATCCTGCTTGGCCCGGTGGCGCTCTATTGGTCGCGCAAGATGACGGCGCACGTCGTGAACCCGCAGCCAGCTTTCCGATCATTCTGGCGCTCGGCACCACGCAGACGCTGGCCTGGGCTTCGAGCTATTATCTGCCGGCGATCCTGGCCGATCCGATCGCGCGCGATCTCGGCGTTTCCTCGAACTGGATCTTTGCCGCGTTCTCGGCGTCGCTGGTGATCTCGGCGCTGCTCGGCCCGCGGATCGGCCGGCAGATCGATCTGGTCGGCGGCCGGTCGGTGCTGTCGATTTCCAATCTGACGCTGGCCGCGGGGCTGGCGCTGCTCGGCTTCACCTATTCGATCCCGGTGCTGCTCGCCGCCTGGCTGCTGCTCGGCATCGGCATGGGGCTGTGGCCTCTACGACGCCGCCTTCGGCGCGCTCGGCCGCATCTATGGCGAGGCGGCGCGGCGCTCGATCACCGGCATCACGCTGATCGCGGGCTTTGCCTCCACCGTCGGCTGGCCGCTGACCGCGCTGGGGCTGGAGACAGATCGGCTGGCGCAACACCTGCTTTGCCTGGGCGGCGGCGCATATCCTGATCGGGCTGCCGCATCAACTGGCTCATGCTGCCGCCGGTCGCGGGCGCAAAGGCCGCGGTCGCCAACGCCGTCAAGCCGCATATTCCGATCGACCGCACCATGGTGCTGCTGGCGTTCGCCTTTGCCGCGGCCTGGAGCGTCACCGGCGCGATGGCGGCGCATTTGCCGCGCATTCTGGAAGCCGCCGGCGCGACCTCGCTGCAGGCGATCGCGGCCGGCGCGCTGATCGGCCCGGCGCAGGTGGCGGCGCGCATCGTCGAGGCGAGCTTGCTCAGCCGCTATCATCCGCTGCTCTCGACGCCGGCTCGCCTGCCTCACCCATCCGATCGGCGCGCGATCGTCGGCATTGCTGGCGGCGGCGCGGCCGGCGTGTTCGCGGTCTTCCACGGCGCCGGCAACGGCATCCTGACCATCGCGCGCGGCACGCTGCCGCTCGCGATCTTCGGCCCGCAAAACTATGCCTATCGCCTCGGCATCATCGGCGCGCCGGCGCGGATGGCGCAGGCCGGCGCGCCGCTGGCGTTCGGCCTGTTGATCGACGTGCATGGGCAGCCGCGTCCTGATCGTGTCGTCGGCGCTCAGTCTCGCCGCGCTGCTGGCGCTGTGCCTGCTGCGCGCACCGCCGCCGCGAAGCGTGACGAAAGAGATGGAGGATGCCTGAATGCACAACAGCTGATGCCAGAGCCCGGTTCGATCAATCGCGCATTCAACGGCTATCCTGACCTCCGACGTTGCGATCCAGATCCCGGCGAACACCGCGATCAGCCCGAGCACGAGATTCGGCGTGATCGGCTCGCCGACGAGCTGCGTGGCGAGCAAGCCCGCCGCGAGCGGGTTGACGGTCATGGTGTTGGCGACGCGCGGTCGGCGACGCCCGCTCCAGCGCCAGCACCCACAGGATGAACGCCAGCGCGCCGCCGGCGACGCCGAGATAGATGCCGGCGATCCATTGCGGCGTGCTGAACTGGCTCAACGCGGCGACGCTTCCGGTCAACGCGCCCGACCAGGATCAGCGCCGCGGCGCCCGTCCCCATGCCGACGGTGAGGAAGCCGAGCGCGCTCGATCGCTGGATGAACGGGCGCGGACCAGACGTTGTAGAACGCCATGCACAGCACGGCGCGCCGTCATGATCAGCTCGCCGCGCCAGGCTGCCCGGCGGCGCCGCCGACAGTCCCGACGCCAGCGCCGCGCACGACGCCGAGCACGGCGATGCACGACACCGATCGATCTTCCGCTTCGTCAGCGGCTCGATGCCGAGCACGCGCGCCGACCACCATGGTGTGCAGCGGCAGCGTCGCCAGCGCGAGGCTGGCGCGCGCCGCCGTCGTGTAGGACATCGCGATGTTGTAGAGGACGAAGAACACGCCGAAGAAGCAAAGCCCAGCGCGGCGACGGCGGGCAAGTCACGCGCGCTGCGGCCATCGCGCCTGCAGCAGCAGCGCCGCCGGCAGCACGCAGCAGAAGCCGATGCCCCAGCGCAGGATCGCCAGCGTGATCGGATCGGTGTTGCCGGCGAGATAGCGCGTGATCGCCGCCGCGGTGCCGCCGAGGCAACTCGAGACCAGCGCGATCGCCACCCCAGCCCATTCGCCCACGCCGTCTCTCCGCATCCAACGCGCCATCGACCGCAGCGCTTGGCTGAACATATGATCGCGGCGGATCGGCGCGCGACAAGTCAAAGCTGTTCGTCGCGCGAATCTTCTGTCAGATGGCGGCAACCGTCAGCAGCGCGATCATCGCGAGCAGGCGTGACGATGCATCTTGCGCGTGAGGCCATGCCGGGCATACCCTGAACGCGGGGAAATCGCAGCCTCCCCATGAAATGGCGATCCCATTCAAGCGCCTGCTCGCTCTTGACATGGAGCGAGCACATGGATGGATGACACTCGAACTGCCGCTCGTTTCTTCGCGACCTTTGCCGGCGCGCTGGTCGCCGGCCTCTCCGGCTTCGCCTTCGGCCTCGTCGTCTCCGCGATCTGGCTCTACATCCTCAACCCCGCTGCAGACCGCGACGCTGATCATCGCATTCGCTGCTCGTGCAGGCTATTCGGTTTAGCAACATAACTGAACGAAGTACACTGAGTTCATGCATTGCTGCTGCCGCCGACGTCACGCGCGGTGCCGGTGCGGCTGTGCAGGAAGTCGCCGCGCTGGCGGCGGACATCTCGCTCAAGTCGCCGCATCTCCGGCCGAGGTCGACAAGGTCGTTCTGCATCAGGGCGAGCTTGCGCCGCCCGGATTTCCCATCATCAGCCTGGTCAATCTGGACGACGTGTGGGCGGTGTTCAACCTGCGCGAGGACGAGCTCGCGCGCGGTCAAGATCGATACGCAGATCACCGGCAAAGTGCCCGCCCTGGGAAACCGCGTGGTTACCTTCTCCGTCTACTACATAAGCCCAAAGGGTGAGTACGCGACGTGGCGCGCGACGCGGCAGTCGAGCGGTTACGACATCAAGACGTTCGAAGTGCGCGCTCGCCCGGCCGAGAAAGTCGACGGACTGCGTCCCGGCATGTCCGTCCTCGTCGACCGGAGCTGAGTACGTGTTCATCGCCGGCGTTCGCGGCGCTTGCGCGCGCGAGATCGCCTATTTGCGCGCGCATCCGTGGGACCTGGCGCTGATCAGCTGGTTTCCGGCCCTGGTGATGGCGCTCGCCTGGGCGATATTCGCGCAAGGCGTCAACGTTAAGCTGCCGCTGGCGCTTCGTCGACGAGGACCATTCGCCGGGCTCGCGGCGACTTGCCGTCGCGCTCGAGGCGACGCGCTCGACGAACATTGCGGCGCGCCCGATCACGCTCGAGGAAGCGTGGCCGCTGGTGCGCGCGCGGCAGGTTTACGCCGTCGTGCACGTGCCGACCGACTGGGAGCGGCGGTCTCAGCGCGGCGACCCGCTGCCGGTCGTTCTCTATACCAACGAGCAGTATCACGCCGCGGCGATCTTCCCTCATCCAATGACGTCGATCGGCGCCATCGAGTCGGTTGCCGGAGGACGAGCGCTGCACGATGCTTGCCGGGCTCGGCGGCGGCTTCGCCGGCGCCGAGCGTCGCGCCGGCGCGGTTCGGGTCGAGCTGCGAACGCTCTATGGTCCGCAGCTCTCCTTCGAGCGCGCGCTCGCGGGCGCCTTCCTCCCGGCGATCCTGCACATGTTCGTGCTGGGCGGCGCCGCCTACGCGATCGGCCGGGAATTTCGCGATCGCACCGCCGGCGACTGGCTCGCTCCGGCTGGAGATGGCATCGTCGCCGCCATCGTCGGCAAGCTGCTGCCGCTGCTTCTTTGCTTCACCGCGATGGCGCTCGGCGTCGTCGCCTGGCTTGCGGGCTATCGCGGCTGGACGGCGAACGGAAGCGTGCTGGGCTGGAGCCTTGGTCTGCTGACGTTGATGATCGCCTGCTGCGCGATTCCCGCCATGATCGTCGGTCTGACCGGCACGTTGCGCATCGCGCTGGCGCTGGTGGCCATTGTGCAACGTCACCGCGATCTCGTTCACCGGCTTTACGTATCCGCTGTTTTCGATGACCACGACAGCGAAGGTCTGGAGCGCCATGCTGCCCTTTCACTACTTCTACGAGATTCAGCAGCAGCAGTGGAATATCGGGGCGCCGCTCGCGGTCTCGGCCGTGCCGTTCGCCGTGCTCTGGGGCGTTTTCATCGCCGTGCCGCTGGCGATCGCGATTCCCTTGCTGGCGAAGCGTTGCCGGGATCCCGACGGGCTGGGGCGAACGATGACCGCGCTGGCAGGCATTCGGGTGGACGCTGCGCTCGGTCCTCTTCGACAAGGAGACCGATGGCGCCCGCACGTCGCTGGGCGTCATCGTCGTATTGGCTTCTTCTATCCCCTGCCCTATCTGCCGCAGGTCGTGCGCGCCGTCCCTGTCGTGATTGCCGACTACGACGCGAGGCTCCCTGTCAAGAAAGATCCAGCGCGATCTCGATTCGACACAAACCGTTCGCGTTCAGGGCGTCACCTCCAGCGTCGGGGAAGCGATCCCCTGCTGCAGCGCGGAGAAATCGGCGGCATCGTCGCGGTGCCGAAAGATTTCTATCGCGACGTGCTGCACGGAACGCCCACCGGCGTGACGGTCATGGGCAACGGCGGCTACATCGTCGTCGACGGCGCGGTTCTCGAGACCACCGCGCAAGTCGTCGCGGAGGCGGCGGCGCCCGCGCTCGCCGCGAAGCTCGTGCAAGCGAAAGTGCCTCCGGAAGCGGTGATGCGGCTCGGCGCACGCGGGACCGGCCTTCGTCAAGCAACCGCTGTTCAACACCGTCCAGGGCTATGAAAGTTATGTGGTGCCTGCCTCGATGGGCATCATCGTGCATCAACTCCTGATCATCGGCATCTGTATCGTGATCGGGACGTGGGTCGAAGGCGGACGCTGGGCAATCGCCGCGAATGGGCGGCTTTCGTTCGGCGCGTTTGCCGGCACGCTTGCCGGATTCTGGACAGTCGTATTTGCGGCCCTCATGTTCTGGATCGGTTTCGTGTTCTGGTTCCACGATCTTCCGCGCGCCGCCAATCTCTCTGGAGCGATAGTGTTCGGCGCGCTCTACGCGCTGGCAGTGGCAGCAGTGGGAATAGCGCTGGGCTGCTGGATGGGCGAACGCGAGCGCGCCGTTGCAGATCATCGCCGGCGTCTCGATCCCGTTGCTGTTTCTGTCGGGATTCGCTTTCCCGGTCGAGTCCATCAGCCCGCCGCTGGTCTGGCTCTCCCACCTGCTTCCCAGCACGCCAGGCATTCAGGGATTCATCAAGCTCAACCAGATGGGCGCGACGTGGCCGGAAGCATGGCCGCAGGTCAGCAATCTGCTTCTGCTCGGAATCCTCTATACCGCTGTGGCGTGGTGGGCCGCGTCGCGGCGGGCGCCAGGACCGCGCTACAGCGACGCGAACGCCTGACAGGATCGCAGAAGACGCGAGCAAAGATCTGCAAGACGCCGTCGACGCGCCTCTCTCGTATCGTGCTGGCATGGCCGTGGATGACGAGGGTTCTTATGAAAAGTGGTCAGAGGTGGCGTATGAGACACAATCTTGACGAAGTCCGCGTGCGCTCGAGTCCGGCAGCTATCGCGGAACCCGCAGCGTCAGCGAAGACAACCGCGGCACAGGTTTTCGGTCCGCGCTCATCGATCGCCAATGCGGCACCGTGCATCTGTCGCGATTCGCAGACGGCCGGCGCGCCCCATGCCATCTGCCTGACGGCTGCCGGACGAGCTCGTGATCGCGCGTGACGAGCGAGAATGCATAACGTGCGTCGAAGGCTCCGTCGGTCCAGACTCGCTCGCTGACTGCACGCCGAGGCATCGTTAGCACCATCTCTACGCGCTCGGCCTCAATCACGCGACGGCGCCGGTCGGCGTGTGCGAGAGGCGGTCGCCTCTTCAGGCCGACATCGCGGGCGCTGCGCGATTCGTCGGATCTTCCAGTCAAGGAAGGGCGATTCTTGACCTGCAATCGCACCGAGGTTTACTTCCACGCTCCCGAGCCCGCCCCCGTGATCGACTGGCTGGAGAGCTTCCATCGCGTTCCGAGGGCGTCGCTGGCGCCGTATCTCTATACGCCTGCCCCAGGACAAGGCCGTGCCCCACGCCTTCCGCGTCGCCAGCGGCCTCGACTCGGTCGTGCTCGGGCGAGACCGCAGATCCTCCGGCCAGATGAGGCAGGCCGTGAAGACTGCCGAAGCCGGCGGGCTCGCTCGACTCGTGCTCAATCGCCTGTTCCAGCGAACGTTCGCCGTGGCCAGCGACGTTCGCACACGGACCGCCATCGGCAGCGGGTCGATTTCGATGGCCGCCGCGGCAGTGCGGCTGCGCCGAGACGCATTTTTCCGTCGCTTGCGCGAAGAGCGCGGACTGCTCGCTTGATTGGCGCCGGCGAGATGATCGAGCTCGCCGCCACGCATTTTCGCGGCCTCGCAAACCCACGATCGATCACCGTCGCGAAATCTGCAATGCCGCTCGAGCGCGGTATGCCCAGCTCGCCTGCAAGGCGCGCTTTGCCGCCGATGCGCGATCACCCTGAACGAGCTGCCCGAGCGCCTTGGCGCAGTTCGACATCGTCAGTCACGTCGACGGCCAGCTCCTTGCCTATCCCGAAAGCAATACGTAACTGAACGAAGTACAAT
>ERZ1370068.719-contig-10658_pt1 | contig 46174 bp, 75 predicted proteins | sample MGYA00561227_ERZ1370068 | MGnify/ENA primary metagenome ERZ1370068 (study PRJEB38410, sample SAMEA6850437) | metagenome | study: Metagenomic assessment of the ecological functions of the soil: analysis of the soil microbiota associated with the... | reverse complement strand
CATATAGCAGCAGCAGCAGCATAACATGAGAGTGGCTGTCACGGCAATATAAACAATATAAGAAACATATAAGGAGTTAAGACATACTAAGCATATATATACATATGAGCATATGCATATAAGAGGCGGCAGAGAGTGATAAGGTGATGCATGATATAAAAGGCGTGAGGCTGTTGAGGCATAAGAGAAAAGGCAAAAGTATAAGGCAGCAGAGAGTGTTATATAAGAGTGCAGAGAGAGAGAAAAAGAGAGATAGAGTGCAGCGCACAGAAAGAAGAAGAAAGAGAAAGATATGTTACGAGAAAAAGAAGAAAAGAGCAGAGAGGAGGCAATATAGAGAAAGATATATATATATATAGCAAGATACAGCATGAGATGGCAGAGGCGGTGCTAAGTATTTAAGTATGCAATAAGATATAGCAAGAAAGAGGCAAGGCAGCAGCAATGATACAAGTAGTGGTGGATATAAAGAGCATATATGCTATTTTTTTTTGCCATACATATATATATATATGAGAAAGTATGAAAACACATACACGTTTACACAAGGTTGAATGCCATACACATACAGATAGCGCCAACACATGCGCCACACAATACGCCGCTGTTGCCATCGCATTATGGCGCCGCCATTGCTTCGCTCACATGCGCGCTGCCACTGCTGCCGCCGCCGCGCCGCCGCCACATACATATACATGCGCCGCCATACAGTTACATAATTATAAGCACACAAACATAGCATACATACATACACATATGCGCAGCATGGCAAGGCGAAGGCGGCGGCAAGCAAGGCAAGGCGCCGCGAGTATAAGAGCGCGACACAAGACACAATAATACAAGCAAGAGCAGAGCAGCAATAAGATGAGGCGCGCTTATTATATATGCCACACAACAGCGCGCCGAAGAGCGCCATAGTTAGCGCCACATATTAATACGCGCCAGCGCGATATTAAAGGAATAGCCGCGCGATATTACGCCAATATTACGCTTGCGCCACTTGATGGCTACATACATGCTAAGCGCCACATGCCACATGGCTTGTCCGCGCTGCCACGGTTGCCACACACATGCCGCCGCTGCCACATGCCACACACGCTAGCCACATGCATGCTGCTGAAGGCCACACACAAGGCTGCCACACAGTTGCCACACACACTACACACACACCACTAAGGCTGCTGCCATGAAGGTTGCCAAGGCCACACACAGCCACACAAGCATAATATGCCAAGGCAAGGCTGCCACATGGCACACATGCCATATGCACAGGCACACATATGCTGCATACACATGCTTGCATACAATAAGAACATGCCACAATACATACAAGGTTAATACTACATATACACATACATAAGAATGTGCGCCAAAATGCCACATACACAAGGCGGCCACACACACAATAAAGGCTGCCAAGGTTGCTGCCAAGCATGCTAAGGCGTTGCTGCCAAGGCAAGAAGCTGTGCCGCCAAGGCGCGCTGCGTTGCTGCCGCGCGCTGCTGCTAAGGCTTTCGCCACACATGCTGTTGCGCCAATAAGGCTGCCACGTTGCCGCCATGCCACATGCCACACGTTGCCACACAGCGCCACACGTTGCCATGCCACACACAAGGCGCCGCCAACAGCGCCTGCCGCTGTTGCCATGCGCGCCACCTGCCACACAGTCACACACATGCCACACACACACATGCCACAGCAACACATGCTGCCACATACATACACAGCATAGACACATACATGTGGCGGCACAGCAAAGGCCAAGCACAGGCAAGGCTGCACACACATGGTGCTATGCTATGGCATATGTTGTTGGCGCCACACATAATACATTCATACATGCCAAACACACATATGCCACATACACACTAAGGCGCGCTGCTGCCGCACATTGCTGCCATATAAATGCCGCCATGGCGTTATTATGCAAGCTGCCGCCGCGCCACATATTGCTTGTTATAATATGCCATGCCATGCTCACATATTATGGCGCGTATATATTATATGCACCGCTGCCGCCGCTGCCGCCGCCACAACGCTGCTGCCAACGCTGCTGCCGTTGCTGCCATGGCGCCGCGCCGCGCCGCCACGCGCGGCGCCACAAGGCGCCGCCATACAAGCGCGCCACAGCGGTTACACACAGCATAAGGCGCGCCATGCTTTTGTTGGCACATATTGCCGGCATACACAGTTAATGCCGCTCGCACACAACACAACGCACTACAATACACACAATGTCACAGCTGAAGGCTGCCGTCGCCACCCTACCATTGCCACACATCACTGCCACACATGCCACATGCTGCCACACACATACTGCTACGCGCCGCTGCTTGCTGGCATACATACAGCCGTGCCACACGCCACACACACACATGCCATTGTTGTCACACACACACACATACCACACACATGTGCCACACATGCTGCCAGCTGCCACACACATGCCATGCTGAAGAAGTACACACATGCCACACATGCTATGTGAGTAAGATGGGTGTGCAGAAAGTCACAGCACAAGAGCATACATATAACATATATATACATGTTAGCACACACATATATATACACATAGCAAGATATATACACACAGAGGAGCAGGCAGCACATGGCACAAGACAGAAAAAGAAAGTAAGGTGCAAAGAAAAAGATATAAGCACAGAGTGGATATATATATATATATATATATAAGGGAGAGAGAGAAAGAGAAAAAGATAAAAGGCAAGTGGAAAGCATATTACAAACAGCAATACATACTACACAATAACAATATTACACACGTTATATGTTATATATATAAGTGGCTGCTTATATATGTTATTATCAAGAAGCGCGAGCGCAAGAGTAAGCATGGCTATATATATGTCGATAAAAGATGTAAAGCATATATTATTTTACTACATATGGTTCTTATATTATTTTTTGCTACATGCCATGCTTTTGCTTGTTTTCATATTAGCTTTTCGTTACATATACAGAACATGAATGAAAAGAGCAGAGAGAGAGAGAGAGAGAGGAGGCAAGAGAGAGAGAGTAAGAGCAGAGAGAGAGCAAGAGAAGAGGAGAGAGAGAGATGGAGCAAAGATAAAAGAGCAGAAAAAAAAAGAGGCGGCATACTATATGCTGGCTGCTGCCATATGGCAAGAAAGTATTAGTTATTATATGCTGGCAAAAAGAGAGAGAGCATGCATATGCGCGCGCTGCGCGCATGCGCATGGCGCCGCCGCCGCCGTTGCTGCCAAGGCGCCATGTGTTACATGCGCAGCATACATATGCTACATATGTTATATGTACAATAAGGTTAAGCCACACGCCACAACACACGTTAAGCGCCGTCACGCCACACACGTTTCACACACTGCTGCCAAACATACGCCGTTGTTGTTGTGCCACGCTGTTGCTTCACAGCCGTTAATACTGCATGCCACATGCTATGCCATACATGCCACACACATATGCATATATATATGGAAAGAAACAACTCACATAAGCGCCACATACATAAGGCAAGGCTACGCCATATGCCATGTTGCCGCCACACACATGCGCGCGCCGCCATGCCATGCCGGTTACAAAGCCGCCATGCCATGCTGCCACACAAGGCTACACACAGCAAGGCCAGTTGCCATACAGCACAAAGCGTACATGGCTGCCACACACACACATGCGCTGAGGAACAAGAACACACATATTGCTTACATACAGGTTGTGCTTCATACATGTTGTTGTTGTTATATATATACATATATATACATATACACAGAGCATGCTTACAGCTACATATATAGAGAGAGAGAGGCATAATATGAGAGAGACTTTTATTATCTGCTGCTACTACCAATTACCCGTATAAACATGCACTTATATTTGTAGTCGCGATTGCGGTACGGCTCGGGATGATCGCCCCGGCCGCGGCGCAGGATCGGGTGCAGGCAACGGGCGCCACGACCGGTTCCGACGCCGGCTTCTACGGTGGGATCGCGCTGCGGCAAAACGCGCAAGACACCTCGGGCGTCAATCTCGGCCAGCTCAATTCAGCATGGACCAAGTTCGTTGCGCCCTTGGCCGACGAAACGGGTTCTCGCACTCTCTTTTTCGGCGGCTATCGGTGGAATAACGATCTCGCGGTCGAGGCTGCCTTCGGCACTGCGGAAACCTATGCGTTGGCGCCGCTCGGACGACGCGGCGTCGGATTGTCACTGACCGGCGCTGGCAATGGCGACACCGCTGCGACGCGGAGCTGGAACGCCGACGTCTACACGAGCTGGTCATTCCGGCGGAGCGTTGCACTGTACGGCCGGCTCGGTTATGTCCAATCGGAAGTCGCATCCGGTTTTGCGCCCAGCGCATTTCTCCCGGGCGATTCGCGGCGCACGCGCGACGGCGTGAACTATGGCGTGGGGCTTCGTTACGATGTCACGCCGGCGCTCGACTTCGACTCGAATACGCGCGCTTCGGGCGCTTCGCGGGCGAAACGATCGGCGGGCTCCTGCCCGAATCCGACCAAGTGCAGTTCGGCATGCAATTCCGCTTCTGACGGTCCGTTCTTGTAGAATCGAAACGCCGGCAGGTGGACCCCCACGCTTGCGGCTTTCGCCGCTTCGCTGCGCCCTGAGGGGGAGTAATTCGCAGCGCGAGGCAGTGGACACGAGCAGCCGGCGAGGGCCCCGCAGCGCGGGGATCGACGGCAAATGCGAGTCGGCACACGAGGCCGACTCTCACAGCAACGATTCTCGTCGCAAACCAAGGAGGCCGAGGCCCGCGGTGCTCTTCGACGTCTGCGTTTTTCTTCCGTTCCCCATGCGCGACTCCGCTACTTCCACCACGCTCGCCGTCAACGTCGTCTATCTCGCGCGGCTCCGCGAAGCGTCTGGTTGCCCCGGCGAGCGGTTGTCGCTGCCCGCGGAAGGCGAGGCCGCGACCGTCGCCGACTTGCTTGCCACGCTTGCGGCGCGCGGCGGAGCGTGGGCGACGGAGCTTGCGCGCAGGACGCGCGGTGCGGTCGCCGTCAACTACGTGATGTGCGGCGCGCGAAACGCCTGGTGCACGCCGGCGACGAGATTGCGCTGTTTCCGCCGGTCACCGGCGGCTGAGAAGTCCGGCGATGCCTGTTCGCGTTCAGGTCGACGACTTCGACATCAGCGCGGGAGATCGCGGCGCTACGCGCGCAGCGACGCGCGCGTCGGCGCAGTCGCATCGTTCATCGGCACCGTCCGCGACGTCAACGAGGCCGCGCCGATCGTCGCGATGACGCTCGAGCATTATCCGGGCATGACCGAGAAGGCGCTGGAGGCAATCGTCGCGGAAGCGCGACAACGCTTCGACATCTATCGACGCGCTGGTGATCCACCGCGTCGGCCTGCTTCGGCCGACCGACCAAATCGTCCTCGTCGTCGTGACCGGCGCGCATCGCGGCGAGGCGTTCGACGCGTGCCGATTTTTGATGGATTACCTGAAGACCCGCGCGCCGTTCTGGAAAAAGGAAGAGACGCCCGACGGCGCGCGCTGGGTCGAGGCGCGCGCGAGCGACGACGACGCGGCCGCGGACCGCTGGAAATAGGCTTCGGAAGGTCCTGACCGCTTGACCGCCGTTCGGCGGCGCCCGTAGAGTTCCGCCCGGGCGCTCTTCGATGCGCCGGGGAGATGGGGTTCAATGAGCGCCTCGACGCTCATCGCCATCGATTGGGGAACGACGTGCCGCGCGCGCGTATCGACTGGATGCGCACGGCGACGTACGCGATGAGCGAAGCGCGGCGCTCGGCATCTCGCACGTGCGCGACCGACCGTTTTGCCGACGCGCTCGGCTGCGCTGCTCGGCGATTGGCAGACCGATCCGGCGCCGCAGCTCGCCTGCGGGATGATCGGCAGCCGGCAGGGCTGGGTCGAGGCGCCCTATGTCGCCTGTCCGGCATCGCTCGACGCGATCGCCGCCGGTATCGCGCCGGTGGCGGACACGGCGCGCTCGCGATCGTGCCGGGCTCCTGACGCGCGATCGGTTCGGCATTCCCGACGTGATGCGCGGCGAGGAGACGCAGCTGGTCGGCGCTGTCGCGGCGACCGAGCCGTCGGTGCTCGGCGGTGCTGCCGGGCACGCACAGCAAATGGGCGCGCGTCGAGCGCGGCCGCGTGATCGACTTCGCGACGTACATGACGGGCGAGCTCTACGCGGTGCTGCTCGCGACACAGCATGCTCGGCCGGATGGCGGAGCGCACCGCGTACGCGGCGATCGGTCCGTCGTTCGACGCGAGGTGCGCGGCGCGGCCTCGATCCCGGCGGATTGACGCATGCGATGTTCGGTGCGCGCACGCTCGTGCTCACCGGCGACCTCGCACCGACCGACGTCGACGACTGGCTGTCCGGCTTGCTGATCGGGCGCGAAATCGCGCGACGCGCGTGCGTGGGCGAGCGACAAGGACGCGCGGCGCGACGCGCGTGCGGATCATCGGCAACGATCTGCTCGCCGATCGTTATGCGGCGGCACTCGCGGTGGTGGGTGTCACCGCGGAGCGCGGCGATCGCAACGCGGCTGCGCGCGGACTGTGGCGGATCGCTGGCCAGCGCCGGCCTCTTGCACTGAGCCATGCTGCAACTCCGCACGTATCTCGTCGCCGCTTCCCGCTTGATCGCGGTGTCTGCGCGGCATCACGCCGGAAGAGATTCCCGCCATCGGCCGCGCATTGCATGGCGAAGGTTTCGTGTGCTCGAAGTCCCGCTCAACTCGCCGCGGCCGTTCGAAGTCGATCTCGACTTCTTGCGCGTGAGTTCGGCGAACGAGTGTCTTGTCGGCGCGGGCACCGTCATCGCGCCGGCCGACGTCGCGCGTGTGCAAGGACGCAGGCGGCGAGCTGATCGTGATGCCGCACGCCGACACGGCGGTCGTACGCGAGGCAAAGGCCATGGCAACTCGTCTGCGTGCCCGGCGTCGCGACGCCGACCGAGGCCTTCGCGGCGCCGCCGCGGGCGCCGACGGACTGAAGATGTTTCCCGCCGAGCAGTTGCCGGCGACGCGCGCTGAAAGCGTGGCGCGCCGTGCTGCCGCGCGAAACGCTCGTGTTCGCGGTCGGCGGCATCCGGCCCGACAACATGGCGTCCGTATTGGGCCGCGGGAGCTGACGGCTTCGGTACCGGCTCGAATCTCTACGCGCCCGGCGCCGATCGCCGCTGCGGTGCGCGCTACCGCCGCCGCGTACGCCGCCGCGCTTGCGCGCCCTGCCGCCGCGATGAGCGACGATCCTCCTGCGATTGTCGCGACTCGGCGAACCGCTGGTCGAGTTCAACCAGGCGCATGCGAGCGATCCAGCGCGCGTACCTTCAGGGATACGGCGGCGACACGTCGAACATGGTCATCGCGCGCGGCGCGCCTCGGTGCGACGCGCTGGCTACATCACGCGCGTCGGCGACGATACCTTCGGACGGCTGTTCCTCGCGCTGTGGCACGACGAGCGCGTCGACACGCGGGGCGTCGCGACCGACGCCGACTGCGCCGACCGGCGTCTACTTCGTCACCCATGGTCCGCACGGGCCACGAATTCAGCTACCTGCGCGCCGGGTCGGCAGCCAGTCGTATCGCAGCGGAGAACTTGCCGCGCGAAGTGATCCGCCGCGGCACGCGTTCTTCACGTGTTCGGCGATCAGCCAGGCGATCTCGGCGTCGGCGTGCGACGCCGCGTTCGCGCGCGATGACGATGGCCGCACGACGCCGGCGTGCAAAGTTTCATACGACACGAACCTGCGGCCTCAAGCTGTGGCCGCTGCGCGCGCGCGCGCGAAACGATATTCGCGTCGCCTCGCGCGCTGCGACTGGTGCCTGCCGAGCCTGGACGACGCGCGGGTGCTGTTCGACACCGACGACGCCGACGCGTCATCGATGCCTGTCACGCGACGGCGCGCGCCGGTCGTCGTCCTGAAATGCGGAGCGCGGCGGCGCGTCGTTTCGATGGCGCGCGGCGCGAAGCGATTCGCCGGCACACGTCGTGGCGACGCGTCGACGCGACCGGTGCCGGCGACTGTTTCGACGGCGCCTATCGCTGCGCGCATCGTCGCCGGCGACGGTGCCGTTCGCCGCGGCGCGCTACGCCAACGCCGCCGCGGCGCTCGCGACGACCGGATTCGGCGCGGTCGCTGCCGCTGCCGTGCGACGCGGACGTGCGCGCGCGCTGCGCACGCGCGCGCATGACGCGCACGGCGAGAGCCGCAAGCGTGGCGGCCTATGAACGGGACATTTCATCCTGACTCTCTACGCCGGAAGACGGCGCTGGTGGTCGGCGGCACGTGCGGCATCGGCGCCGCGATCGCCGCGGCACTGGCAGATCTTCGCGCCGTACGTGACCGTGACGCGGCGCGACCCAAGCTGAAGTCGGTAGCCGCGCAACGCGCGGCCGGACGCATCCGCTGCCGCGACGCTGTCGCGCTCGACGTGCGCGACGATGCGGCGATTCGCGCGCGCTCGTCGCCGATCTGCCGCGGCTCGATGTCCTCGTCAACTGCGCCGGCATTATCCGGCGCGGCGCCGAGCACGACCCCGAGATTTTCGCGGATGTCGTCGCGATCAATCTGACCGGAACGATGCGCTGCTGCGCGGCCGCGCGCGACAAGCTGAAGGCGACCGGCGGCGCGCATCGTCAATACCGCGTCGATGCTGTCGTTTCACGGCGCGCCGCTCGTCCCGGCGTACAGCGCGAGCAAGGGCGGTGTCGCGCAACTTACCAAGTCGCTCGCGATCGCGTATGCGTGCCGACGGCATCCGCGTGCAACGCCGATCGCACCGGGCTGGGTGAAGACGCTCGTTGACGCAGCCGTTGCAAGACGATGCCGCAGCGCAGCGCCGCGATTCTCGCGCGCACGCCGCTCGGGCGCTGGGCGGAGCCGGCGGACATCGCCGGCGCAGTGGTGTTCCTGTGTTCGCCGGCGGCGCGCTTCGTGCACCGGCGTCGTGCTGCCCGTCGACGGCGGCTATCTTGACGATGTGAGAGGAGGGATCCATGCCGTTGGGAACCGCGATTCGTCATCTGCGCAAGGGCGACTGGTCAAAGGCGCATACGATCGTTCAGAACGACGAATCTGCACTCGGCTGCTGGGCGCACGGCATCGTGCACATGATGGAAGGCGATCTCGGCAACGCGCGCTACTGGTACCGTCGCGCGCACCGCGACGTTTCCCGCGCGAAGTCGATCCGGCAGCACGAAATCGCCGCGCTGACAGCGGCGATGAAGAATCGACGCAACAGTGAGCGCACCCTCATCGCGCCGGCGCTTGGCATCCAGCCGGAGATCGCGGTCGCGGCGATTCCCGACGACGAGCGCGTCTGGGTGCCGCAGGCGCCGGACGTGTGGTTCCGGCCGCTGCTGCTCAACACGGTGTCCGGCGGCTGGTGCAATCTGCTGCGCGTGCGCCGCTCGGGCGTGCTGTCGCGGCATCGGCACCCGATGCTCGTCGTCGGCTATGTGATCAAGGGCCGCTGGAAATATCTCGAGCACGACTGGACGGCGGAGGAGGGCAGCTTCGTCTACGAGCCGCCCGGCGAGATCCACACGCTCACCGTGCCCGACGATTGCCCCGAGATGATCACGTTCTTCAACATCGCCGGCGCGATGATCTATCTCGACGAGGACGGGCGGCAGAACGGCTACGAGGACGTGTGGACCAAGATCGACATGTGCCGCGCGCACTACGCGACGTGCGGGCTGGGCGCCGGGTACGTCGATCGGTTCATTCGATGATGCCGCGGTGCCAGCGCCACCTTTGCGTGGGGATCGGTTCTCGCGGTCGGCGGCGGCGCCGCCGTCGGCGCCTGGTTGCGCTGGGGTCTTCGGCATCCTGCTCAATCCGCTGTTTCCGACTTTGCCGCTCAGGACGCTCGCCGCCAATCTCGGCGGCGGCCTGCTGATGGGCTGCGCGATGGAGCTCGCCAGCCGTCACTCGATGATGACGCCCGAGATGAGGCTGCTTGCGACCACGGAGTTCCTGGGCGGCCTCACGACGTTTTCCACTTTTTCGGCCGAGATCACGACGCTCCTCCTGCGCCGCGAGTGGTTGTGGGGAGCGATCGGCATCGCATCGCACGTCGTGGGCTCGATCCTGCTCACGATCATCGGCATACTGTTGATGCGCGCTGCTATTTTCGTGGGGAGGCTCGCCATGAAAGGGACGCTGCTCCGCTTCTACGTCCACGAGAACCGCAGCAGTCATCACATCCTGCTGCTACGAGTGGTTGCTCGAGCAGGCGAAAAAGCTGGGTATCCACGGCGGCTCCGCGTTTCGCGCGATCGCCGGCTTCGGGCGCCACGGCATTCTGCACGAGGAGCATTTTTTCGAGTTGGCCGGCGATCTCGACGGTCGCGATCGATTTCGCCGTGACCGACGACGAAGGCGGAGCGGCTGCTCGCGCTGATTCGCGAGCAGCGCATCGACACGTTCTACATGCGCATCCCGGATCGAGTTCGGCACTGTCGGCAGCGACGGATAGCCCGCGCCATTCCGTCCGGCTATACTTCTACCGGCTCGACCTGTCACCCAGGAGCGGCAATGGCCCACGCAATTCGCATTCACACCACCGGCGGACCCGAGGTCCTCGCGCTGGGCGAGGTCGTCGTCGGCGATCCGGGACCGGGCGAGGCGCGCGTGCGCCACACGGCGATCGGCGTCAACTACATCGACACCTATCATCGCAGCGGCTTATACAAGCTGCCGTTGCCGTCGCGGCATCGGCAGCGAGGCTGCGGGCGTCGTCGAAGCGGTCGGGCAGCGGCGTCGACTGGGTCGCACCCGGCGATCGCGTCGCCTATCAGCGGCGCGGCACCCTGGCGCGTACTGCGACGTCGCGCGTGATGCCGGCCGAACGACTGGTCAAGCTGCCCGGACGGCGATCGACGACCGCACCGCGGCGACGCTGATGCTGAAAGGCTTGACCGTGCAGTATCTGTTCCGCCAGACCTACAAGCTGAAAGCGCGGCGACACGATCCTGTTCCACGCGGCCGCGGGCGGTGTCGGCCTGATCGCGTGCCAATGGGCGCGCGCGCTCGGCGTGACGATGATCGGCACCGTCGGGTCCGACGAGAAGGCGGCGCTCGCCAAAGGCGAACGGTTGCACGCACACGATCGTCTACACGCGCGAGAACTTCGTCGAGCGCGTGAAGGCGCTGCACCGGCGGCAAGGGCGTGCCGGTCGTTTACGACGGGGTCGGCAAGGACACGTTTCCGGCGTCGCTCGATTGCCTGTCGCCGCGCGGGATGTTCGTGAGTTACGGCAACGCCTCGGGTCCGGTGCCGCCGTTCGATATCCTGCTGCTCGTCGCAGAAGGGTTCGCTGTACGTCGACGCGGCCGACGCTACTCACCTACGCCGAACTCGCGCGCAAGCATCGCGGCGATGGCGAAGGAGCTGTTCGATCTCGTCGCCGCCGGCAAGATCAAGTCGGCGGCCGCGGCAGACGTTCGCGCTCAAGGATGCGGCCGCCGCGCACCGCGCGCTGGAATCGCGCGCTACGACGGGCGCGAGCGTGCTGCTTTGCCTGATTGACGAGCGCGCGCGCAGCGGCGGCGCAGCCCGACGCCACGACGCCGACCGGCCCCGTCCCTTGCGCGACCAGCGCATCGGCCGCGGCGCCGTGCAGGCACACCGCGTAACGCAGCGCGATTTTCGGCGCGAGACCTTGCGCGAGCAGCGCGCCCACCATTCCCGCGAGCACGTCGCCGCTGCCGGCGGTGGCGAGCGCCGGTCCGCCGCTCGCGTTGATGTCGAACCCGTCCATCGGCGTAGGCGAGCACGCTGCCGGCGCCCTTGAGGACAATCGATGCGCGCAAATCGTGCGCGAGCGCTGCCGCTGCGGCGAGTCGATCGGCGTTGATCGCCGCGGCGTCGCAGCCGAGCAGACGCGACGCCTCCGTCGGGTGGGGCGTCGCGAGCGTAGACCGCGTGTCGCGCGCGTACGCCGGCACGGAGATCAGCATCGCGCGCGATCAGGTTCAACGCATCGGCGTCCAATACGAGCGGCGCAGTGGTAGCGATCGCCTGTCGCAGAAGGTCGCTGCGCGGCGTCGCTGTCCCCGAGCCCCGGTCCGACGACGAGCGCGTCCGCAGCGATCGAGCACGTCGCGCGGCGTCGCGCAACATCAACTCCGGCGCGTGCGGATCGAATCGTGGCCGCTCGCGCGAGACGAATCCGACCCACGTCTTGCCGGCGCCGAGCTGCATTGCCGCGCGCCCGGCGAGAATCGGCGCGCCGCTCATGCCTTCGGCGCCGCCGATGATCGAGAGCGTCCCGAACGTGCCTTTGTGCACGTTGCGGCTCCCGCGTCGCAGCGCTTCCGGCAACGCCGCGGCGAGCGCCGGCCAGTCGAGCCGGTATCCGGCCGACTGCGATTCGCGCCTCGAGCGTCGATGTCGAGCGGGTGAATCGGAAATCGCACCACAGAGATCGACGCCGTCGCCGGTCAGAAGGCCCGGCTTCAGCGCAATGAACGTCGCGGTGCGGGTGGCGCGAACCGCCGGTGCGAAAGCGGCACCGGTGTCGGCATCGAGTCCGCTCGGGACGTCGAGCGCGAGGATCGGCGCGCCAATGCGGTTCGCCCAGTCGATCAGTGCACGCGTATTCCGCGGCGGGCCGGCCGCTTGAGGCCGATGCCGAACAATCCGTCGACGATCAGCGCCGCAGGATCCTGCTGGAGGCTCGCGCGTCGTAACGCCGCCCGCGTCGGCAAACGACGCGTATGGCCGCGGCGGCGTCCGGCGGCAATCGCGCGGCGGTCGCCGGGAAACACCGTCGCGACGTCGTGAAACCCCGCGCGGAGCCGGCGCGCGACGACGAAGCGCATCGCCGCCATTGTTGCCGGGGCCTGCCAGGCACGACGACGCGGCCGCCGCGCCCGTCGTGCATTGCGCGCGCGACGTCCGCCGCGGCGTCGCCGGCGTGCTCCATCAGCGCGGCGTTCGTATGGCGCGCCTCGATAGCACGGAGCTCGTCGACGCGGCAAACCGGCGCGAGCGCGTGGTGCGGCGGCGAGATTCCCGGTCGTCGATGACAAAGCGCATAAGTGCAGCGGTCTTCGCGGGCGCCCTGAGTGTAGCGGAACGGCTGCGGCGGTATTCGGTCCGGGTGGCGACAACCATTCGGACCGGTGCGACATTTGAAACAGGGAAGCCTCTTGGACATTCGCAACGAAGGTCCGTAAAATCGACCGGTTAGGTCCACCCCCGCGCTCCAGGCCAACCGGAGCTCCCGACCCCCAACAGGAGAATCAGGGATGCGTCAATCTGAACTGGCCGCTGGGCATTGCGCTCGCCGCGTTCGTCGCCGCCCCGGCCGCCGCGCAGGAACTGACCGGCACCCTCAAGAAAATCAAGGAGTCCGGCACGATCACGCTCGGCTCACCGCGAGTCGTCGATCCCGTTCTCGTATTACGACGACAAGCAGAACGTCGTCGGGTATGCGATGGACATCTGCATGAAGATCGTCGACGCGGTCAAGACCGAGCTGAAGATGCCGAACCTGCAAGGTCAAGCTGAATCCGGTCACGTCGGCGACGCGGATTCCCGTTGATGGCCAACGGCACGGTGGACCTGGAATGCGGCTCGACGACGAACAGTATCGATCGCCAGAAGCAGGTCTGCTTTCACCAACACGCTACTTCGTCACCGCGAACCGCTACGTCGCGAAGAAGGCGTCGAACATCAAGACGCTGGCCGACCTCAAGGGCAAGACGGTCGTGTCGACGTCTGGCACGACGAATCTCAAGTGGCTGACCGAGGAAAACGGCAAGCAGAATCTCGGGATGAGCATTCTCGCCGCCAAGGATCACGCCGAGGCGTTCCTGATGGTCGAGACCGATCGCGCGGCGGCGTTCTTCATGGATGACATCCTGCTCGCCAGCCTGGTGGCCGGCGCGAAGACGCCGGCGGACTACGCTGATCGGCGCGGAAGCGTACTCGGTCGAGCCGTACGGCGGATCATGCTGCGCAGGGACGACCCGGCCTTCCAGAAAGTCGCCGACAACGCAACGGCGCAGCTGTACAAGAGCGGCGCGATCATGCCGATCTACGAGAAATGGTTCCAGAAGCCGATTCCGCCGAAGGGCATCATGCATGAACGTGCCGGTGAGCCCGCAGCTCAAGAACGAGTTCGCCAATCCGACGAACAGCGGCGATCCGGCCGTCATACAAGTAGCCGCACCAGCGCAGTGCACGCAATGCGGGGAGCTTCGGCTCCCCGTTTTTGTTTGCTATAGTCCGGCGACTTGCGGCCAGCGCGGTTCCGGGAACGCAAGACCAGGGAGATCGAATTTGAATTACAACTGGAACTGGCGGCATCTTCTGGGAAGATGTCCGCCGACGGCAAGCACACGTGGATCGCATGACGTTGATCCACGGGCTGGGCTGGACGCTGGCGACGGCGCTTGTGCGCGGGCATCATCGCGCTTCCTGCTGGGATCGGCGCTCGGCGTGATCCGCACCACGCCCAACAAGTGGGCGGTGCGCCTCGGCAACGCCTACGTCGAGTTCTTCCGCAACATCCCGCTGCTCGTCCAGTTGTTCCTCTGGTTCTTCGTGCTGCCCGAGCTGCTGCCCAAGGCGATGGGCACGTCGATCAAGCAGATGACGCCGCCGTGGGCGTCGTTCGTGCCAGCGGTGATCGGACTCGGTCTTGTTCACCGCCGCGCGCGTCAGCGAAGCAGGTGCGCGCCGGGATCCAGGCGTTGTCGCGCGGCCAGGGTCATGGCGGGCACGGCGATCGGGCTCGACGCTGCCCGCAGACCTATCGCTTACGTTCTGCTGCCGATGGCGTACCGGATCATCATGCCGCCGCTGACGTCGGAGACGATGAATCTGATCAAGAACACGTCCGTGGCGTTGACGATCGGCCTGGTCGAGCTCACCGCCGCGGCACGCCTCGATGCAGGAATTCACGTTCCAGGTGTTCGAGGCGTTCACGGCTGCGACGGTCATCTACATCATCGTCAACCTGATCGTCGTCAACCTGATGCGCTGGCTCGAAAGCAGCATCGCGGTCCCGGATTCATCGGCCCGCATCCGTCGCCGGGGGGCCCACTGAGATGGGCGGCCTTCGATTTCGGCGTCATCGAGCGCTCGCTCCGGCTACCTGTTCAGGGAGGGGATGACCTTCACGCTGACGCTGACCGGACTGGCGGCGGTGGGTGGCGTCATCTTCGGCACGCTGCTCGCGATGATGCGGCTGTCGTCGCACAAAGTGGCTGTCGCTGCCGGCGACCGGCTACGTCAACCTGATGCGGTCGATCCCGCTGCTGCTCGTGATCTTCTGGTTCTACTTCCTCGTGCCGTACATCGGCGCGTGGATCGTCGGCGCGTCGACGCCCGATCCAGGTCGGCGCGTTCGCGTCGTCGGTGATCACGTTCACGCTGTTCGAGGCGGCGTACTACTCGGAGATCATGCGCGCGGGCATCCAGTCGATTCCGCGCGGGCAGGTGTGGGCGGGCTACGCGCTCGGCCTCAACTACTGGCAGACGATGGCGCAAGATCGTGCTGCCGCAGGCGTTCCGCAACATGCTGCCGATCCTGCTCACGCAGACGATCATCCTGTTCCAGGACACGTCGCTCGTCTACGTGCTGTCGATCACCGATTTCCTCGGTGCGCGCGTCGAAAGTCGCGCAGCGCGACGGACGGCTGGTCGAGATGTACCTGTTCGCGGCGCTCGTCTATTTCGTCATGAGCTTCGCGCTGTCGTATGTCGTGAAGCGGCTGCAGCAGAAGATCGCCATCATTCGTTAGAGTCAGAGCCTCAGAGCGGCGCGCCATGCCGATGATCGAACTCAAGGACGTGTCGAAGTGGTACGGCAGCTTCCAGGTGCTGACCGATTGCACGACCAACGTCGAGAAGGGCGAGGTGATCGTCGTCTGCGGGCCGTCGGGGTCCGGCAAGTCGACGCTGATCAAGGTCGTCAACGCGCTCGAGCCGTTCCAGAAAGGCGACATCGTCGTCGACGGCATCACGGTCAACGATCCGAAGACCGATCTGCCGAAGCTGCGCGCGCGTGTTGGCATGGTGTTCCAGCACTTCGAGCTCTTTCCGCACCTGACCGATCACCGAGAACCTGACGCTCGGCGCAGATCAAGGTGCTCGGTCGCACGCCGGACGAAGCCGATCACGCGCGGCCTCAAGCTACCTCGATCGCGTCGGCCTGATCTCGCAGAAGGACAAGTTTCCGGGCCAGCTTTCCGGCGGCCAGCAGCAGCGCGTCGCGATCGCGCGCGCGCTGTCGATGGATCCGATCTGCATGCTGTTCGACGAGCCGACGTCGGCGCTCGATCCCGAGATGATCAACGAGGTGCTCGACGTGATGGTGCGGCTCGCGAAGGAAGGCATGACGATGATGGTGGTCACGCACGAGATGGGCTTCGCGCAGCAAGGTCGCGAACCGCGTGATCTTCATGGATCGCGGGCAAATCGTCGAGGATGCGACGAAGGCGGATTTCTTCGGCAAGCCGCGTTCCGAGCGCGCGCAGCAGTTCCTGGCCAAATACTTCATCCACTGAGTTGCGCCCTCACCCCGAACCCTCTCCGCGCGCGGAGAGGGCCGCTGGACGCGCAGCGTCCGCGGCGGTGAGGGGATCTATCTCGGGCTGAGCCGCGGTTCCTGAGGCCAGCGTATAATCCGCTTTACTTCCGCCACCTCACGCGATGGCCGAACTCCTTTCGCTGCGCGGGCGCACCGCGCTGTCGCCGTTTCGCGTTTCCAAGCTGCTGCAAGGCCTTTCGGCCGCCAGTCCCGCACATCAGATTCGGGCCTCGCGGCCACGTTCTGGCACTTTGTCGAGATCGCGCGTGCACTATCCGTCTGACGAGCGCAACAAGCTCGAGCGCCTGCTGACCTACGGTCGCAAGTCGACCGACGCTGCCGATATCGGCGACGCTGCTCGTTGTCGTGCCGCGGCCGGGCACGATCTCGCCATGGTCATCGAAGGCGACCGACATCGCGCGGCAGCTGCGGACTCGACGCGGTCGTCGCGCATCGAGCGAGGCATCGCGTTTCACGTGGCGACCGTCGCGACGGCGCCGCTGTACGCGCCTGCGGATCGCGCGGCGCTGCTGCCGCTGATCCACGACCGGATGACCGAAGCGGTGCTCCGGCGACTCGACGACGCGCGGCGTCTGTTCGCGCATTTCCCGCCGCAGCCGCTGGCGACGATTCCGCTGCTGGCGCAGAGGTCGCGCGGCGCATCGATCGCGCGAACGCCGCGCTCGGCCTCGCGCTTGCGCGAGGACGAGATCGACTACCTCGACGCGAGCTTTCGCCGCATCGGCCGCGATCCGACCGACGTCGAGCTCATGATGTTCGCGCAGGCGAACTCCGAGCACTGCCGGCACAAGATCTTCAACGCCGACTGGATCGATCGACGGCGTGCGCGCAGCGACAAGAGCCTGTTCGCGATGATCCGCGCACGCATGCGGCGCAGTCCGCAGCGGAACGCGTCGTCGCGTACTCCGACAATGCCGCGGTGATGGAAGGCGCGCATCGGTGCGATCGCTTCTATCCGCGGCGCCGACGGCCGCTACGCGGCGCACGCGCGAAGCGACGCACATCCTGATGAAGGTCGAGACGCACAACCATCCGACGGCGATCGCGCCGTTCCCGGGCGCGGCGACCGGCTCGGGCGGCGAGATCCGCGACGAGGGCGCGACACGGCGTCGGCGCGAAGCCGAAGGCGCGGCCTCGTCGGCTTCACGGTGTCGCATCTGCGGCTGCCGGCGTCTGCCGCAGCCGTGGGAGACCGGCTGCGGCAAGCCTGAGCGCATCGCGTCCGCGCTCGACATCATGCTGCAAGGGCCGATCGGCGCGGCGGCGTTCAACAACGAATTCGGACGGCCGAACCTCGCTCGGCTACTTCCGCACGTTCGAGCAGGAAGTCGACGGCGAGGTGCGCGGCTATCACAAGCCGATCATGATCGCCGGCGGCGTCGGGCAACATCCGCGCCGAGCACACGCGCGAAGCGCGCCGCTCCCGACGGTGCGCTGCTCGATCCAGCTCGGCGGCCCGGGCATGCTGATCGGCATGGGCGGCGGCGCCGCGTCGTCGATGACGACGGGCGCCAACACCGCCGACCTCGATTTCGATTCGGTGCAGCGCGGCAACGCCGAGATCCAGCGCCGCGCGCAGGAAGTGATCGACCGCTGCTGGCAGCTGGGCGCGGCAAATCCGATCCTGTCGATCCACGACGTCGGCGCCGGCGGCCTGTCGAACGCGTTGCCCGAGCTCGTTCACGGCGGCGGCGCGGGCGGGACGTTCGACTTGCGCGCACGTCCCGTCCGAGGAGCCCGGAATGACGCCGCGCGAAATCTGGTGCAACGAGGCGCAGGAGCGCTACGTGCTCGCGATCCGCGCCAGCGCGATCTGCGATCGGTTTCGCCGCGATCTGCGAGCGCGAGCGCTGCCCGTTCGCCGTCGTCGGGCCGGCGCACGCGCCGACGGCGCGCTCGTCGTCGACGATCCGCATTTCGACAACGCGCCGGTCGACATGGAGCTCGACGTCATGCTCGGCAAGCCGCCGAAGATGACGCGCGATGTCGCGCGCACGCGCGCAGCGCTGCGCGCCGCTCGATCTCGCCGGCGTCACCGTGCGCGACGCCGCGTATCGCGTGCTGCAGTTTCCGGCGGTCGCCGACAAGACATTCCTGGTCACGATCGGCGATCGCACCGTCGGCGGCCTCTGCGTCGCGCGATCCGATGGTCGGTCCGTGGCAGGTGCCGGTCGCCGACGTCGCGGTGACGCTGATGCGACTTCGACGGCTACGCGGCGAGGCGATGGCGATCGGCGAGCGCACGCCGCTCGCGCTGATCGACGCGCCCGGCGTCGGGCCGGATGGCGGTGGCCGAGGCGATCACCAACATCGCCGCGCGCGGGCATCGCGCGCCTCGCCGACGTCAAGCTGTCGGCGAACTGGATGGCGCCGGCCGGACAGCCGGGCGAAGACGCCGCGCTCTACGACACGGTGCGCGCGGTCGCGATGGAGCTCTGCCCGGCGCTCGGCATCAGCGATTCCCGGTCGGCAAGGATTCGATGTCGATGCGCACGACGTGGCGCGACGGCGGTGTCGACAGAGCGGTCACCGCGCCGCGTGTCGCTGATCGTCACGGCGTTCGCGCCGGTGCGCGGATGCGCGCCGCGCGCTGACGCCGCTGCTGCGTCTGCGATCGCGGCGACACGCGCTCTGATCTGGATCGATCTCGGCGCACGGCAAGCGGCGGCTCGGCGGCTCGGCGCTCGCGCAGGTCTACGGCCAGCTCGGCGACGTCGCGCCCGATCGTCGACGATCCGGCGCGCCTCGCCGCGTTCTTCGCGCTGATCCAGGCGCTGCGCGCGAGCGGCACGGCTGCTCGCGTATCACGACATCGGCGACGGCGGTCTGTTCGCGACGCTCGTGCGAGATGGCGTTCGCGTCGCGCTGCGGGCTCGACGATCGACGCTCGAGCCGGCACTCGCGGCGATCCGCTGGCGGCGCTGTTCGCCGAGGAGCTCGGCGCCGTCGTGCAGGTGCGCGCCGCGCGATCGCGCTGCCGTCGCTCGACGCGGCTCGCGCGGCGGACTCGCGGCGTCACGCGATCGGCGCGCCCGGCCGCGGACAGCCGCGATCCGCATCCGCGATCGGCGATGCGGTCGCTGCTCGACGAGTCGCGCGTCGATCTTCATCGCGCGTGGTCGGCGACGACGCACGCGATGCAGCGACTGCGCGACAATCCGCGACAGCGCCGACCAGGAATACGCGCGCATTCTCGACGATCAGCGATCCCGGCCTCGTCGCCGGTGCTGACGTTCGATCCGGCGGACGACGTCGCGGCGCCGTTCATAGCGACGCGGCGCGCGGCCCGCCGATCGCGATCCTGCGCGAGCAGGGCGTCAACGGCCAGGTCGAGATGGCGGCGGCGTTCGATCGCGCCGGCTTCGACGGCGATCGACGTGCACATGACGGACATCCTGCGCGGGCCGCCGGTCGCTCGCCGAGTTCCGCGGCTTCGTCGCCGTGCGGCGGATTTTCGTACGGCGACGTGCTCGGGCGCGGGCGAGGGCTGGGCGAAGTCGATCCTGTTCAACGCGCGCGCGCGCGACGATTTCGCGGCATTCTTCGCGCGCCGCGACACGTTCGCGCTCGGCGTGTGCAACGGCTGCCAGATGATGAGCAACCTCGCGCGAGCTCATTCCCGGCACCGCGCATTGGCCGCACTTCGTGCGCAACCGCGTCGGAGCAGTTCGAGGCGCGCTTCGTGCATGCTCGAGGTGACGCGCTCGCCGTCGCTGTTCTTCGCGCGGCATGGAGGGCAGCCGCATTCCGGTCGCGACCGGCGCACGGCGAAGGCTGCGCCGAGTTTCGCGATGCGGCGCAGCTCGCGCGCCGCGCAAGCCGCTCGTCGCGCTGCGCTTCGTCGACAACCACGGGCAGCGCGACCGAAGCGTATCCGTTCAATGCCAACGGATCGCCGGGCGGCATCACCGGGCTCACGACGGCCGATGGCCGCTTCACGATCCTGATGCCGCATCCGGAGCGCGTATTTCGCACGCGTGCAGATGTCATGGCATCCCGACGACGTGGGGCGAGACGTCGCCGTGGTATCCGGATGTTCGGCAACGCGCGACGTGATGCTCGAGCTGACGCCGCCACGAAAGCGAGGACGACGATGGACACTGACCGTCTATTCGATCAACGGCGTCACGCCCGTCGTCGATCCGACCGCCTTCGTGCATCCGAGCGCCGTGCTGATCGGCGACGTGATCGTCGGGCCCGGCTGCTATGTCGGCCCATGCGCGTGCCTGCGCGGCGACTTCGGACGGCATCGAGGTGCGCGCCGGCGCGAACGTCCAGGACGCTGCATCATGCACGGCTTTCCCGGCACCGACACCGTCGTCGGCGAGGACGGCCATATCGGACACGGCGCCGATCCTTCACGGCTGCGTCGTCGAGCGCAACGCGCTCGTCGGCATGAACGCCGTCGTCAACGACAACGCGGTCATCGGCGAATCGGCCGATCGTCGGCGGCGATGGCGTTCGTCAAGGCCGGCATGATGGTGCCGCCGCGCACGCTGGCCGCGGGCGTCCCCGCGCGGGTCGTGCGCGAGCTGACCGACCAGAGATGGCGTGGAAGATCGAGGGCACGCAAAGCTATCAGGAACTGACGCGTCGAAGCCTCGTCGACGATGGTGGCTACATCGGCACTCGCGGAGGTCGAGCGCGGGCGCAAGCGCCTCGACTTGCCGCCCCTCTTACCGCTCTCCACGCTAAAGAAGCAGCGCCGTAAGCGCCGCCCCGCGTCGCGACGTCCGGGGACCGTTGTGCCATTGTCAGCGCTCGCGAAGCTGTAACACACAGCTCGCGGAGGCTGACGTAGGATACGCATTCGCTCTCCGCCGATTTCATGCCAGGCGGAACCGAGTGTCGGACACCGACCAAGCCGCGATCGCGCAGATCCGCCGAGACGTTGGGCGTCCCGCCGCCCGCCGCGCACGCCTAGCACATCCGGCTTTTGCGGATCTACCCCCAGAAGGAGGCTAATCCATGGCTGTCAATCTATTGGACCTCGTCAAGCAAGGGCTGCCGAGCAATTTTGCCGACATGGCGGGAAAGTTTCTCGGCGAGTCGCCGGGTGCGACCCAGACCGCGCTGTCGTCTGCACCTGCCTGCGCTGCTCGCCAGCATCGCGCGGCAAGGATCGACGCCGAGGGGCGCGCAGGGGCTCCTGTCGCTGCTCAACAATCCGGCGGTGAGCACCGGGGTGCTCCGGCAATATCGGAGGCCTCTTTTCCGGCGGCGGCCAGCAGGGCGACGTCGATGGTGGCTACGGGCTCCGGTCTATTGAGCTCGCTGCTCGGCGACAGGAGCCGGCGGACTCGCTAGCACGCTCGCTTCGGTCGCCGGGCTCAGAGCTCGCAGTCGGCGACGAACCTGCTCGCGCTCGCCGTACCGATCGTGCTTGGATTCATCAGAAATTTGTCGGCGACAACGAGTTGAACGCCAACGGACTCGCGTCGCTGCTCGGCAGCCAGGAAGCTTCTTGCAGGGGGCGCTCGACAGCCGGCTCCACGAGGCGCGCTCGGTTTACGAGCCGGCGGCGATGCTGGGATCGCTGCGAGCAAGTCGGGCGACGCGATGCATGCGGCCGGCAGTGCGGCAGCGGGCACGGCGCAGCGCGCCGGCGCTGTCGCATCCGACGTCGCGACCGATGCCGCGCGCGGTGCGGGCGGTTTCATGCGTTGGTTGCCGTGGCTGATCGCCGCGGCAGTTGCGTTGTTCCTGCTGTCGCGCCTGTCCAGTTGTGGGCAGCAGCCGGCCGATAAGGCTGTCGTCGCTCCGCCCGCGCCGCCGCCTGCCGCTGTCACCGCGCCGCCGCCCGCTGCGCCCGCCGTGGTGGCGACCGACCTCCCGACGAAGGTGTATTTCGGAAGTCGGACAGGCTGCGCTCGGCGACGATGCGAAGAAGGCGATCGCCGGTGCCGTCGATGCCATCAAGAAGGACAGCGCCAAAGTGGACATCACCGGCTATACAGACAAGACCGGCGACCCGGCCGCCAGCGAAACACTCGCGAAAAACCGCGCGGTGGCGGTGCGCGATGCACTGACCGCTGCCGGCGTACCGGAGGCGAGCATCATCGATGAAGCCGCCGTTCTTCGTCACCGGCGCGGCGAACGACGCCGAGGCGCGTCGCGTCGACATCACCAAGTCGCCGTAACGGCGTAACGACCGGACGGGCCGCGGGATTTCAGAACCCGCGGCCTGCCCGTCGCGACGCGGGTCCGACGCGGCGACGTAGCACTGTCGTCCGTCTTGACGATGACCTGGCCGGCGCCAAAATCCATGTACGAATCGGCGACCGACTCCAGTTCGGTGACCGAGCGCGATCAGACCCGCGCGAAGCTGCCGGCGTGCGCGCTCGCTTCGAGGTCGATCGAGACGCCGCCGTTGATCTTCCAGCGTGGCGCGTCGAGCGCCGCCTGCGGGTTCATTCCGTAGATCGAGCAGGCGCACCAGCGTCTGCACATGGCCCGGCGGCTGGATCGGACCGCCCATGACGCCGAACGCCGCGAGCGGCGCGCCGTCTCGCGTGAGAAATCCGGGAATGATCGTGTGGAACGGCCGCTTGCCGCCGCCGACTTCGTTCGGATGGCCCGGCTACGCAGCGAGAATCCGGCGCCGCGGTTCTGCAGGCTGATGCCCGTGCCGGGCACGACGACGCCGGAGCCGAATCCCATGTAGTTCGACTGGATCAGCGACACGATCATCCCGCTGGCGTCGGCGGCGCAGAGATAAACCGTGCCGCCGCGCGGCGGATCGCCGGCTCCGAAATCCTGCGCCCGCGATGCGATCGATCAGCCGCGCGCGCGCAGGCGAGATAGCCGCGATCGAGCAATGCCGACGGCCGAAACGTCCATCGTGCGCGATGATCGCCGACGTAGCGGTACGCGTCGGCGAACGCGAGCTTCATCGCCTCGATCTGCAGATGCTGGCTCGCGACGGAGTCGGGCGGCAGCGACCGAGGTCGAAATGCTCGCAGGATGCCGAGCGCGATCAGCGCGGCGATGCCTTGGCCGTTGGGCGGGATCTCGTGCACGGTCACGCCGCGATAGTCGAGCGCCGAGCGGCTCGACCCAGTCGACGCGTGTGCGCCGCGAAATCGGCGACGCGTGTGTGCGCCGCCAGTTCGCCTGCGCATGCGCGACCATCGTCGCCGCGAGCTCGCCGTGGTAGAACGCGTCGCCGTGCGTCGCGGCGATCTCGTTCGAGCGTCGCCGCCATCGCCGCGGCAGCGAAACGCTCGCCGACGTCGCGGCGCGCGGCCCGCCGGCAGGAAATGCTCGTGCCAGCCCAAGCTCGTGCGGCATCAGCGCGAACCGCGGCGCGCCATTTTCCGGCGACGACCGGCGAGACCGCGATAGCCGTCGCGCGCATAGCGGATCGCCGGCTCGAACAGGTCGGCGAACGGCAACTTGCCGAAGCGCTGCGACAGCGCGGCCCAGCCGGAAACGGCGCCGGGGATCGTCACCGCGCTCCCAGCCGCGTTGCGGCATCGCGTCGCGACCGCGCGAAGCGCTGCCGGCGTCACCGCGGCGGGCGCGCGTCCCGAGGCGTTGAGGCCGACGAGCTGCCGGCCGTCCCACAGGATCGCGAAGAGATCGCTGCCGATGCCGTTGCTGCAGGGCTCGACGACGGTGAGCGTGATCGCGGTCGCCAGCGCGGCGTCGACGGCGTTGCCGCCGCGCTGCGAGCATCGCGACGCCGGCTTGTGTGGCGAGCGGCTGCGACGTCGCGACGACGTTACGCGCGAAGATCGGCTGGCGCCGCGACGCGTAGGGCATCGTCAGTCGAAGCGTTGCTCAGGGGCGACGCCGCTGACGTCGCATCGGTCGCGTCGCAGGATACAGCGATCACGTCTCTTCCTGAAACGCGTCTTCGCGCGTCTTGCGGATGTTCGGCAGTACGATGAGCAGGATGAGCAGCACGGCGGCGATCAGCAGCACCGGCGGAGATCGGCCGCGTGACGAACACGTCGGATCGCCGCGCGACAGCAGCAGCGCGCGGCGCAGGTTTTCCTCCATCATCGGTCCCAGCACGAAGCCGAGCAGCAGCGGCGCGGGCTCGCATTCGAGCTTCATGAACAACGACACCGAGGAAGCCGAACGAACGCCGTCTGCATGACGTCGAAGCTCGTGTTGTTGATCGTGTAGACGCCGATCGCGCAGAACAGCAGGATCGCCGGATACAGCATGCCGGTACGGCACCGTGCAGCAGCTTGATCCACATGCCGATCAGCGGCAGGTTGAGCACGACGAGCATCAGGTTGCCGACCCACATCGACGCGATCAGCCCCCAGAACAGCTGCGGGTTCGACGTCATCACCTGCGGGCCGGGCTGGATGTTGTGGATCGTCATCGCGCCGACCATCATCGCCATCACGGCGTTCTCGGGAATGCCGAGCGTCAGCAGCGGAATGAACGACGTCTGCGCGCCCGCGTTGTTCGCCGATTCCGGCCCGGCGACGCCCTGGATCGCGCCCTTGCCGAACTCGACGGATCCTTGGCCGATCTTCTTCTCGACCGCATAGGACGCGAACGACGACAGCATCGCGCCGCCGCCCGGCAGAATGCCGAGGACCGAGCCGATGCCGGTGCCGCGGAGCACGGCGGGCGCACGCCTGCGCAGAACTGCTCCTTCGGTAAGCCAGAAGCCCTTGATCTTGCTCGACGACAAGCTCGCGGTCTTCCGTGGATTCGAGATTGGTGATGATCTCGGCGAAGCCGAAGAGCCCCATCGCGACGCTGACGACGCCGAGGCCGTCGGTGAGCTCCGGAATGCCGAAGTCGAAGCGCGCGACGCCCGAATTGACGTCGGTGCCGACGATGCCGAGCAGCAGCCCGAGGATGATCATCGCAATCGCCTTGATCAGCGAGCCGTGCGCGAGCACGACGGCACCGATCAGGCCCAGCACCATCAGCGAGAAATATTCGGCCGGGCCGAACTTCAGCGCGAGCTCGGACAGCGGGACCGCAACGGCGGCGACGAGCACCGTCGCGACGCAGCCGGCGAAGAACGACCCGAGCGCCGCGATGGCGAGCGCGGCACCGGCCTGCCCTTGCGCGCCATCTGGTAGCCGTCGAGGCAGGTGACCGCCGACGACGTCTCGCCCGGGCATGTTGATCAGGATCGACGTCGTCGAGCCGCCGTACTGCGCGCCGTAGTAGATGCCGGCGAGCATGATCAGCGCCGACACCGGCTGCAGCGCCGTAGGTCGTCGGCAGCAGCATCGCGATCGTCGCGACCGGACCGATGCCGGGCAGCACGCCGATCAGCGTGCCGAGCAGCTGATCCGATCAGCGCATACATCAGATTGATCGGCGTCAGCGCGACGCCGAAGCCGAGGGCGAGATGGTTCCACAGGTCCATACGTTGCCCGTTCAGCCGAACGCCGGCCAGATCGGCAGCGTGAGCTTCAAGCCGATGATGAACACGCCGACCGAAAGCGCCGCCAGCGCGATACCTGCAATCACCGCTTCCTTCCAGCGGAATTCGTGGCTCGCAGCGCTCGCGAGAACGATCAAGATGACCGTCGAGAGCGCGAGCCCGACGCGTTTGCACGATTTGTCCGAACAGCACGACGCTGCCCAGAACGATCAGCGTCGGGCGCCATTTCCATCGCGGAATCGGCGGGCCCTTCAGCTTGCAGGCGCGCGCAGCGGCGAGGATCGAGCCGAGCAGGATCAGCAGAATGCCGAGTATCGCGCGGGAAGTAGCCCGGCCCCATGCGCGCTGCCGAACCGATCGTGTATTTGGATCCGAGGATGATCGCGGCCGAACCGACGGCGATGAACAACAGGCCCGACCAGAAATCCTTCGGATGGCGAATGACCGCCATGCGTTCCTCCTACGTCTCTATCGCGAGTGCGACGGTGGCCCGCCGCGAAGCCCCGCGTAGGATAGCATCGCGCTCGCCGCCGGGCGAGGCAGCGAGACAGGCGTCGCCATCGAAAAGGGGCGGACCCGTCGGCCCGCCCTTGAGCTTGTAACGCGCGGTGTACGCGCGCTTCGCGCGTGCACCGCTTGGTTCCGCTTCCGGAATCAGACGCCGTTCTTGGCGCGCAGATCCTTGAAGTACTTGTCGAGCCACTGCGCCTGCAGCCGCTGCTGCAGCTGCGGCTTCACTTCGTCATACGCGGGCACCTTGGCGTCGCGCACGTCGTCGACCAGGATCACGTGCCATCCGAACTGCGTCTGTACTGGCTGCGGCGTGAACTTGCCCTTCGGCGTCTTCGCCATCGCCTCGCCGAACGGCTTCACGAAGCTTGCCGGCGCGTTCCAGTCGAGGTCGCCGCCGCGGTCGCTGGAGCCCGGGTCCTTCGAGCGCGCCTTGGCGAGATCGTCGAACTTGGCGCCTTTCTGCAGCTCGGCGATGACGTCCTTCGCCTCGTCTTCCTTCTCGACGAGGATGTGGCGCACCTTGTACTCCTTGTCGCCGATCTGCGTCTTGATTTTTCGTATTCGCTCTTGAGCTCGGACTCCGGAACCGGATTCTTCTGGATCCAGTCGGCGACGTAGCGCGCGCACGAGCACCGTCTGGCCGGCCAGGTCCATCTGCGTCTTCATCTCCGCGGTCTTGTCGAGGTCCCTTCTTGCGCGCTTCGCGCGCGAGCAACTCGCGCGTGTTGAGCTCCTCCTTGACCGCGTTGCGCAATTCCGGCGTGTCCGGCGCGTTTTGCTGCGAGACCCGCTCCTTCAGCAGCAGGTCGAATTGCGCCTGCGAGTAGAAGCGCTTTGTCGCTCGCTGGCCGCCTTCGCGGGAGGAGCGTCCTTGGCCTTGGCAGGCGTTTGCGCGAGCGCCGCGGTCGCGGGCAGCAGGGCGGCAAGCACGGCTGCCGCGACGAAGGCTTCGTTTCATGTCATGCATCCTTTCGTGAGGAATGGAACTCGTCGGGTGCAAGCGCGCGAATCGCGATCGCATGCACGGGATGAGGGATCAGGTCGCCGACGCGGTCGAGCACGGCGCGATGCCGCGCGAGCCGGGAGAGCCCGAGGAACTGCTCGGACACGATCGTGACCGAAAAGTGCCCGCCGCCCGCCGCGGCGCCGGCATGCCCGGCGTGCTCGGCGCTGTCGTCGGTGATTTCGAGGCACGATCGGCGCAGAGCGCGCCGAGCCGCGCCTCGAGCGTGGCGGCGGCGTTCACGGCGTCGGCTCGGAAACGTAGCGCGCCAGCACGACGCCCTGCGCCAGCGCGAACAGCAAAAACAGCCCGATACCGCCCCATACTTTGAAATTCACCAGACGTCGGTCGAGAAATGAAACGCGACGTACCAATTGGCGATCGCCATCAGCGCGAAGAAGCCGACCCACGACCAAGTGAGCCGCGTCCACACCGAAGACGGCAGCGTCAGGTCCTTCAGCAACAGCGCGAGCAGGTCGCGCCGGAAGGCGAGCTTTCCGGCCGCGAGCACGCCGCCGAACAGCGCGTAAAGCACCGTGGGCTTCCACTTGATGAAGGTATCGTCCTGCAGGAGCAGCGTCGCGCCGCCGAAGACCACGATGATCGCGAACGATAGCCAGTGGACCGCCGACACCTTGCCGCGCCAGTAAGGACCAGACGATCTGCGCGACCGATGCGGCGATCGCGACCGCGGTCGCGACATAGATGCCCTGCCACTTGAACGCGACGAAAAGAGGAGGAGCGGGAAGTAGTCCGCAATAAGCTGCATAAACAGTCGATTATACCGCGACAACCGGGTCGAAGGCTGCAGAAGCCGGTCCGGCGCGCCCGTCGACCGGAAGGATCGCTCCAGGGACGTTCCGCCGCCAGGCGCGATGCGCCGACGCGAGCCGACTCCAATCGAACGCGGGTCCCGGATCGGTCTTGCGGCCGGGCGCAATGTCGCTGTGTCCGACGACGTAGCGGATCGCATAAGCGCCGATAGAGCGCCTTCAGAAGCCGCGCGAGCATCGTGTATTGGGCCGCCTCGGTAGGGCCTGCGCGTCGGTGCCCTCGAGCTCGATGCCCACCGAGAAGTCGTTGCAGCGCTCGCGACCTTGCCAGCACGAGACGCCGGCGTGCCACGCCCGCTTGCCGCAGGGGACGAACTGGAGCAGCTCACCGTCGCGGCGGATCACGAAATGGGCGGACACGCGCAAGCTGGCGATGGACGGGTACGACGGGTCCGCCGCCGGATCGAGTCGATTGGTGAACAACTCGACGATGCCGGGACCGCCGAATCTCGCCCGGCGGGAGCGAAATGCCGTGGACGACGGCGAGGCTGATCGCGACGCCGTCCGGGACGCGCATCGCTGTTCGGCGAAGCAATGAAGCGTGCAATCGACGCTCGGCCTGCGGCATCGATCGTGAGCCGCGCGCCCTCGCGTCGTCGGGTTCTCACTTGATCCGAGTCGCTCCATTCGATGGCGCAGAGCCGCGATTGCTAGTTGTAAATCAATCGCTTGCAAGATGTCAGTGACGACGTTGTGCCACACAGGGGAAATGGACGGGGGCGTACTCTGAGCGGCGCGCGTAGTATCTCATGCGAACGCTGCGAACCCCAGGAGACTCCAAAATGACCGGTGACTGCAGGTTCTACCACGTCGAAACTCGGCAGCTTTCGAGAGCCGCGAAATTCGGAGCGATCGGCAGAGGGCCGACGTGCAGATCGTTCGAATTCCCTGGTGCGCGCACAAGCATTCGCCCGCGCCGCGTGCAATCGCCACCAACACAATCGGCGGGGCGAACTTGCTTCGCTGCGAGGGCGATCTCGCGAAGTGCCAAGTTGACCCTACGAAGTTCGATGACCACTGAGTCCGGCATCGAACGGATGGGATTGGCGCGAGGCCCCAATTGGACGGAAAGCGCTTCGCGATCGGCATGGCGACGATCGGACATTGGAAGGCAGCACCATGGATCATGAGTGGCTGTTCTGGGACAACCAGGACTTCATGCGGCAGATCGGGCTGGGGAAATAGGCGCCCGTGAAAGAACGGCGCGTGTAATGAACATCGTGTTTAGTTGAACGTATGGTTGGCCGTCATCGAGTTGCCGCGCTTGAGCGTTGGATAGTGATTGCGGCTTAAAGGGAGCCCACAATGAAACGTTTTCTGTGTGCAATGGCGGTGGCCACTGTCGCTGCTCCGGCGCTCGCCACTGACGTCGGCGTATCGGTCAGCGTCGGCCAGCCGGGCTTCTATGGCCGCATCGACATCGGCAGTTTGCCACGCAGCCGCAGTTGAGTCTACGCGCAAGCCGATTGTGATCCAGCCGGTGCCGAGTGGGCGTGGTGCGTCAGCCGATCTACCTGCACGTTCCGCCGGGGCACGCGAAGAACTGGCGCAAGCACTGCCGGCAAGTACCACGCATGTGGCCAGCCGGTCTACTTTGTGCAGGAGAACTGGTACAACAACGTGTACGTTCCGCAGTACCGTGCCAGCAGCAACCACCAGGGCGAGCGCCATGGCAAGGGTCACGGCAAGGGACACAAGAACGACTGAATCGCGTCTATGATCCCGCCGGGCCTCCCGTCGCGCTGTGCACGGGACGCAGGCGCCCAGCGATGTCGGCCGCCGCAGCACTTGGCAGCTTCATTGCAGCTCGTTGACCGACCGAAAGTTCGGCCAACTGCAGTCGTAGCGTCATGCGCTACATAGCAGCCATTGGCCCCGGTACTTGCCGGAAAAAGTGGTCATGCACTGAGAGGGATGCACTGGGAGGGATTGAGCGCTGCCGGGAGACGTAGTACTTTGACCCTTCGTTTATCGACAGGGGCGACTCGATGATGGATCGGCGAACGTTCATCGGCGGTGTTGCGGGTGCTCTCCTCGCCGCGCCGCTTGGTGCGCGCGCGCAGCAAGCGGGGAAGGTCTATCGCATCGGTATTCTTGAAGCGATACCCGCCGCACAGAACGCCGCCAATCTCGACGCCCTGCGCAAGGGGCTGCGGGACCTCGGCTACGTCGAAGGGCGAAACCTGGTCATCGAATATCGATCGGCAGATGGTCGCGCCGAGCGGTTCCCGGACCTCGCGTCCGAACTGGTGCGTCTCAAGGTCGATTTGATCGTGACCAGGGGGACGCCAGCCGCGAGGGCGGCCAAAAACGCGACCGAAACAATTCCGGTGGTTATGGCGACGATGGGCGACCCGCGTGCCATCGTGGCGAGCTTCGCGCACCCGAGTGGCAATATTACCGGGGTGACTACCTTCAGCACCGAGTTGACGGCGAAACGGATTGAACTCCTCAAAGAGCTGGTTCCGAATCTTTCGCGAGTTGCGTTGCTTCACAACATGGGCAATCCGGCTGCCCCACCCGAATGGGAAGAGACAAAGACGGCGGCCCGTTCGCTGGGTCTCCAGGCCGAGCTTCTTGACGTGCGGAGCCAGGGCGACCTAGGCCGCGCATTCGAACTGGCAGTCCGACAGCATGTCGACGCGCTTGTCATCGGGGCAGACGGTCTCACCCAAATGCATCAACAAACGATCGTCGACTTGGTGGCCCGCAATAGGCTGCCTGCCGCCTATCCGGCCCGCGAGTTCGTCGAGGCCGGGGGATTGATAGCCTACGCGGTGAACTATCCCGACCTTTATTTCCGGTTCGCAAGCTTCGTCGACAAGATCTTCAAGGGCGCGAAGCCCGGCGAGCTTCCTGTGGAGCAGCCGACCAAGTTCGAGCTGGTGATCAACCTGAAGACCGCCAAGGCGCTCGGCCTCACGATCCCGCAATCGCTGCTGCTGCGCGCGGACGAGGTGATTCAGTGATGGATCGGCGAACGTTCATTTGCCATCGTGGGAAGTAGCTTGCTCGCCTGCACTCATATCGCAGGCGCGCAGCAGCCAGCGCTATAGAAGTCGCGGCACGTTGGATTCCTTGCGAGGGCGGCGTTCGTCCGCCAGACGGTGCCGCTCCGGCGTCGTTGCGCGAGGAGCTTCAAGCGCTGGGCTTTGCCGAGGCACGGATAATGCCCCACGAGGGCCGCTGGGCCCAAGGACGAAACGAGCGGCTCCGTGAGCTCGCCGCCGAGTTGTTTTCGCGCAGGACGATCTGATCGTGCGCCTTTGGGGCCCCGCGGCTGAGGCAGCGAGACAAACGTCCTCGACCACTCCGATCTGTCGTCGTTCATGCGCGGGCGACGTCGTGGAAACTGGGCTTGTTGCGGAGTCTCGCACGGCCGGGCGGTAACGTAACCGGGGTTAGCCTTTGCTCGTCCGAAGCGACCGCGCTGAGAGCCAAGCGCCTCGAAGATTTTGCAGGGTTGGTGCCTGTCGCAAAAGCGGGTTGCAGTGCTATGGAATGCGGGGAAACACCACGCCATGACCCTGCGCTACCGGGAAATCGAAAGCGGCGCAACTGCTGGGCATGAGCGTCGACCCGCTCGGTGTGCGCGAACCCGATGACTTCGACGTTGCCTTGGCAGCCATGACCCGCGCGTCCCGACGCATTGATGATGTTGACCGACGCACTTTCACTAACACAGAACCGGCAACGAGTGCTCGATCTATGTTGAGTGCACGCCAAATTCCTGCCATGTACGAGATTCGGCTGTGTGGTACACGCAGGGGGATTAATTTCGTACGGCGTAGCCCGATCAGAGCGAGACCTTTAGGCTCGCCGCCGATTATGTCGCGAAGGTTCTCAAGGGAGCGAAGCCGGGCGATCTCCCCAGTGGAGCAACCGAACCGTTACTTCCTGGTCATCAGCCTCCAAGGCCGCCAAAGGCGCTGGAGCCTCACGATTCCGCAATCGGTGCTGGTGCGTGCGGACGAGGCGATCCGGTGATTGCCCTTCGAATCTGGATCACCGCGCGTGCGGCGGTGTGCCGCCCCCATCCAGTGCCGGCCAGCTTCGTTCGCTGAGCTGTCTCCTTTCGAGCACGGCGAATGGCCGGAGAGGGTCGAACTGCGACCGTCGACGATCCAGACCGAGTACGGCCACGAGGCGGCCTTCTAATTTCGTTCTCCAAAGCGGTCGTTCACAATAGCCCAATCGCTTACCGCGGTTGTCGCGCGCGAAAGCGTCCCGAGGGGCGTTGTCGCGTCCTTGCGGTGCATCGGAATTGCGGAACGAGGTCCAGCGGCGTCTCCTCTCCGCCGGCTAAGACGCGCCATGTATCGGGCGTCGGTAGAGTCGTAGAATCCATGAATCGGAGGAAACAAGATGATCCGCCTGGAATTTTTGATATTTGTTATCGCCATGTCTGGCGGATTACTTGCAGGCTCGGCAGGCGCGCAGGCGCCGGCGCCACCCGGCACCGCCGGAACAGGCACAGTACGGGCGGTGCTGGCGAGCACGCCATTATCGAGCGTTGCGGATGCGCCGCGCTACTTCAAACTCGTGCGCGTTCACCTGCCGGCGACGCAGGCGGTCACTTACAACGGGCCAGTCGGTTTCGTCCTCGTCGTTGGACGGAGCGCTCGAAGTCACGAGCGGCGCCGACCAGCGGTCCCTCGCAAAAAGCGATGGTGTGCTCGTTGCCGAAGGCAAGAGCACGATATTCAAGTCGGCATCCGGCAAGCCGGCTGAGTTCCTGCATTTTGTCTTATCGACCGCGGGCGAACTCAATGCGCCGATGGAGAGTCCTCCGGCAGTCGTCAAGGAGCTGTACCGAACGGCATCGCCGATCCCGGGACTCAAACCGGGACCGTACGAGTTTACGCTGGTGCGTGTGGCATTCCCACCGCGCTTCCCGCTGAATCCGCCGCATCATCGCTCGGGCGCTGCGCTCTACTACATATTTTCAGGCACCGGCATGTTCACGGCCGATGGCAAGACCGGAGCCGCGGCCCGCCGGCGTGGCTCATTACGAACCGTACGATCTCGTTCACCAGTGGGCCAATCCTGGCGACGAACCACTGGTGATCATCCAGGCCAAGTATCAACCAGGAAGGGCGTGCCTGCCGTGATGTTCGTGCAGCCGGCCGGCGCCGGTTCGTCAAAGTGAACGCAGATCTACCGAATCACTTCGTCAGCGCTCAACAGCAATTGCCTGCGGAACATCTACCCCGAGCGCCCTGGCTGATCTTGAGATTGATCACCAGTTCGAAATTGGTCGGTTGCTCGACGGGTAGCGCGCCGGGCCTGGCGCCTTTAAGGATACGATCGACATAGTCGGCGCCGCGACGGTACAGATCGATGGGCTTGGGCCCGTAACTCATCAGCCCGCCGGCCTCGACCGCTTTGCGAAACGAGAAGATCGTCGGCAAGCGCTGCTTCGTCGCCAGTTCGATCACATGCCGCTCCTGGCCGGCAAGCATGGGGCCCTGGGCGATCATGAGCGCGCCCACGCGCTTCTTGGGCGAGCGCCGAGAACACGCCATCGATTTCACCTTGGCGCACGGTTATTTCCATGACGCGACCAGACGCAGGCCCAATCTGCGCGCCGCCGCCTCGGTGGCCCGCAGCGATGACGCGCGCGCCAACGCGCTTCGCGCAGAAGCGCGACGCTAGATATTTTAGGTAGCATCTGCTTGAGGAGTTCCACTCGTTTCGCGCTTAACTCCGTGTTGAGCCACGAAGTGCCTGTAATATTGCCGCCGGGCTTGGCCAGACTCCTCGACGAAACCCTGGTCGACGGCATCGTCGACGCCCGCCATGATGATGGGTATCGTCGCGGTTGCTTGCTTTGTGGCTTGCACGCCCGCCGCGGTCGTGGTGACGATGGCATCGACTTTGAGGTTTACGAGATCGGCGGCGAGCTGAGGCAAGCGGTCAGCCATGTCATCCGATGCGCGGTATTCGATCACGATGCTGCGTCCCTCGGTATGACCCAGCTCCTGCAGGCGCTGCTGCACGGCGTCGCGAAAAACATGTCAGAAGACGAATTGAACGGCGACAGAATGCCGATGCGCGGCGCTTTGCCGGCGGTTGTTGGGCAAATGAGCACGAGTGGAGCGAGCGTCGAGGCGCCCAACGCGATCAGAATTTGCGCCGTGGGGTCGTGGTGTGGCGATTTGTTTCCAGGTGCGAGTACAGGTTGGCGCGGCGAAGCGGCTTGTGCTTTGCCGTTCGGGATGGTCTCCCCCGCTCATTCAGCGAGGTCAATGGCATCGCGTCGGTCAAATGACGGTCTGTCCGGCCACGAGCAGCCCACAGCTATGTCACTGATAGCGGCCGTTCGATGGCGCTGTCGACCCACTGCCTGCGCTCAAGGGCGTAGACTAATCCGCCCTGCGGTCGCGCGAGGCTCTCCGTGCGCCAATCGTGTTGATTGCACAGTTTGTTATAGCCTGAGTGGGATCGGATGAACAGGCGTGACGCGGTAGTTGCGGTCCTTGCGCTCGGGATTACGCCGCCTGCCGCTTGGGCACAGCAGGTATTCCGCATCGGCGTTCTAATCGATGCTCCCGAGCACGCAACGCGCGCGGTTTGCGACGCGTTTCGCGCGGGTCTCAGGGAACTCGGATATATCGAAGGCAAGAATCTCAGCTTGTCAGTGCGCTGGAACGAAGGCAGTTCAGGGAGCGACTCCCCGATCTTGCGGACGAACGCTGCGTGAGAAAGCCGGATGTACTGGTTGCCGCGCCGGTGTTTGCTGCAGCCGCCGCGTACAAGCGCACGCGCACGGTGCCGATTGTGATGTGGTGGCGCAGGTGCGCTGCAAATCGGCATCGTACAGAGCCTCGCGCACCCGGGAGGCCAATGCTGGCGGCGTTACCAATCAAGGTGAAGATCTGACCCAAAAACAGGTGGAATTATTTGAAAACGATTGCCCCGGAATTTCGGGCATAGCGTTCCTGACCACAGGAAAGTCATTCATCTATGAAGACCAGGCGTCTGGCAGTAGGCCGCAGAAGTATTGAAACTGAGGTTTTCGAAGCGCGCGTTGAGACGCCCGCCGACCTCGAGGCTCACTTCAATGTGCGGCACCAGGAGGCTGCCAGCGCACTCGTGGCAGCGGACCCGATCATCGCGAACTGGCGCGCACGGGTCTACGAGTGGGCCGAGCGCCTGCGGTTGCCCGCGGCATATGCCTTTCGGGATTCGCCAAAGAGGGCGGTCTGATCGGTTATGGCGCGAACCTGAAGCGTTGTTTCGCCGTGCCGCAACCTACGTAGACAAGAGATTCTGAAGGGCAAAGCCAGGTGATTTACCGATCGAGCAACCGACAAAGTTCAGCGAGCTGGTGATAAACCTCAAAGCTGCGAAGGCAATCGGCATCACCATCCGCAGTCGGTGCTGCTGCGCGCGGACGAGGTCATTGAATGACCGCTTCCGCGTAGCACGTATGTCGGTTTAGGGTCGAACTGCGACCGTCGACGATCAGACCGAGTACGGCCAGCGGCCGACTAAATTCGTTCTTCAAAGCGGACGTTGGACGGTACTGTTGAAGAGGCGTCGGCTGATCCGCGCACAAATTCGACGCCAAGGTTCACTTGCAGGCAGCGCGTTTGCGTTATTACGGCAGAAACGCCGGCGTCTGCAAGCGAATACCGACGATTGTGGACCATCGATCAGACGATCCGTGAAACAGATTTCCGTAGCTGACATATGCTTCGAACCGATTGGGAATCACGATGCATCGCGCACCGATCTGGTACTTGCCGTGCCCGGGCTCATCGCGGAATGCTTCGGCCAGCAATTGCACATTCGTCACGACCGCATATTGGATCGCGGCGCCCGCAAGCGCGAACGTTCCCAACCCATAGACATTGGCGGCACCCAGATTAAGGTCGATCTCTAGATCGCTGCGCGGATACCACGAGGCCAACGCCTTCGCGTAATAGGCTTGGAATGCCGACCTGCCATGCGGCGCGCCAGTATCTCGCGCGCCACCTCCAGCTTCACGCCGAGTGACCAGACGCCATGATCGCGTGCAAACAGCACCGTTTCGCTTGCAGTTGAACGATGCTCACCGGTTCGCTCTCGTCCGGATGCGCACGCGCCCCGCCAACGCTCAATTCGAGGTCGCCAGCGAAATTGCATGCCGGCTGTGCCCAGTATCCGTGGCCATCGCTTGTCGAACGAGTCCACGCTTCGAGCGACAGGTCTTGGGCGACGACCGCCATCGTCAGTGACGAGCGGTTGCCCCGCCTGAGCGGGCGGACCAGCCACGACCAGCGATACGGCGATCCGCTTGAGCCAATCGAAGGACAGTCATTAGTTTCGTACATTTGACAGGCACGGCGTGAACCCCGTCCCCACGCTCCACGCACGAAATTGTGCCCTGCCGAGGCGTGCGCCGCGTGATGCCGCTGGGGTCAGCTGAGACCGAACGGCGGATCAGCCAGGTCTTCATCAATTGTGTGAGCAGCAGGTTACCGGCGAGAATGCAGAGCAGAGGAATGACGAGGGTGAAGAGGGGCGGCGGGGCAAGGGGTGAAGAGAACTTGAGTTCGATCTGACAGGTTCAGCGCGCTGTTCGAAGGACTGGAAATGCCGGATAGCGAACGTCGCGAACGTCTTCTCGAGCCCGATAGACCGCTGCGAGTCGGTTTGTGTCACATCGCAGGCGGCAAACTTCGTAACAACGGCCGTACCGCAAAGTCACCGACGGCGGTCGTTCGATGGCGCTATCGACCGAAGCATGACGTACAAAGATGCCCAATGGCTGGAGGTTCAATAGCGAGCCAGCAATTGAAGTTCACATGCCGTGCGCCGCAACGCTCGTCGCTGGCTGCATGACCGCATATCCGGTATGCGCGAAAAAGGCGTGCTCTGGGACAAGCCTGCTGTGACCCATCCGGCGCATCGAGGGCGTGAATCGTGGGAGGTGTTTGCAGCCTCGATAGCCGGCCTTACTCTGCCCGGAGTCAGCGCGGCCCTGTGATCGGCGCCGTCGATTTCAGAAAGCTATCGCATCGGCTCGCGGCGGCGATTGCTGCAAACACGCCTTTCGCGCATCCACGAGCCAGCGGCAGGAGCGAAATGAACCATGCTCTGTTGAAGCGTCGTGACCTGATGAAAGCGCTCTGCGCCGGCGGCCCTGGTCCGCGCTCGCACCGGCGCTCGCGGCTGCACCGAGCCGCCGCCGGGGCCACTCGGATCCGCATTTCAGGACTCGCCGATCACGTGCTTCGCCTGCTGTATGTCGCCGGCGTTGCTGAAGGCCGAAGGGTTCACCGACGTCCAGTATGTGAAAAAACGCCACTCGCCGAAGGTCCCAACGAAGGCATGGCTGCGGGCGGATCGATCTTGCGCGCCAGAACGATACCGCCGCGCACGTAGTGAGCCTGGATCGCGGGCGCGCCGATCGTCGCGAAGTACGCTCGCCGGCATCCACGCGGCTGCTGGGAGTTGTTCGCGCGGCCGTCGATCCGCTCGTCTGCTGGAGCTGAAGAGATGCAGGACCGTGGCCGCGCCGGACAAGAGCAGCCGCCAGGCGTTCGTCGCCGCGATGGTCGCCTCGGTGGGCCTCGACCCGCGCAAGGACGTCGACCTGGATCAACCATGCACTGCCGGCCGACTCGATGCGGCTGTTCGAGCAGGGCCGGATCGGTGCCTTCGCGGAAGGCTTCGTGCCCGAGCCGCCAGGAGCTGCGGGCGCGCAAAGGTCGGCCGCGTGCTCATCAACACCCTCACCGACCGGCCTTGGTCGCGATATTTCTGCTGCCTCGTCGCGGGCAACCGCGAAATTCGTTCGAAAATTGCCCGATCGCGACGTGCGCTGCGAGCGATCCTGAAAGGCCACCGATCTATGCGTGAGCCAGCCCGAAAGCGCCGCTCGGCTCATGATCGACAGGGCGTCGCGACGAATTACGACTATGTTCTGCAGTCGGTACAGGAGATCGGCTACCGCAAAGTGGCGCGAGTACGAGGCCGAGGACACGATGCGCTTTTGGAGCCTGCGCTTACGCGAGGTCGGCATCGTCAAATCGGACCCCAACAAGCTGCTCGCCCGCGGCACCGGTGGCGCTTCATCAAGCTGAGCTCAAAGAAGGAACTGAAGGCATAGGCGGTTCACCGGGAACAGCCGTGAAGCCGATACCGAGACTCTGCGCTGCGTTGGGCGTCGCAGTGCTGGTGCATTTCCGCTGCTGGCATCGGCCCATTGGCCGGGCCAGCCGGAGCACCAGATGGCGCAGCTGGGCGATCTGAAGCTCGAGAGCGGCGCGGTGATCAAGAACTTCAGGATGTCCTACGTCACCCACGGCAAGCTGAATGCCGCCAACAACGCCATCCTGTTCCACCACGGCTTCGCCGCGCAACCACCATCTGTTCGACCACATGATCGGGCCGGGCAGGCCGCTCGACACCGACAAGTACTTCATCATCTGCCCCGACGACGCTGGGCGCCACGCAGACCGGCTACGAGCACACGACCAGCCCCGACCAACAGCGGGCTGAAGATGAGCGTTCCCGTTCTTACAACGAGCGCGACATCGGTCAAGGCGTCAGTACCGGCTCGTCACCGAAGCGCTGGGTATTCCCATCTGCTGGCGGTGACCGGGATCTCGTCCGGCGGCCGACGACAGCGTCCAGTTTGCGGTGAGCTACCCCAGTTCATGGACGGCATCTTCCCGATCGTCGGGCGGCGCCTGTGGAACGACCGACAGGCGATCCCGTTCGGACACGCTGGTGCGTCGATCATCGAGATCGTGCCAGGGATGGGACGGCGGCAACTACGACGAGAACCCGCAAGCACTGCGCGACCAATGCGCTCTCGCAGTACGGTCCATTACTTCTACACGCAGGAGTGGTGGGACACAGTACGTCGATACGCCCGAGGCCTACACGATGTGGCGCAACACGATCGGGCAAGTACTACCTCGACGTGCAGGACACGCGCGACCTCTACTACCGGATCGATAGCAGTTCGGGCGTGGGTGGGTCGGCGATACGCCTGGGTTCGATGGCGACCTCAAGCAAGGCGCTGGGCTCGATCAAGGCCAAGACGCTGTTTCATCTACAACCCGCAGTGACCGGTTCTTCTCAACGGCACCATGTCGACGCCGCAGGTCAACGATGATTCTCGAATGCGCGGGCGGTGGCGATCGACTCGAGCGCCGGCCACCTGATCGGCGGTCAACGCCGACCCGAACGCGACGCGCCTCATGGGCGAGGCGATCCGGGCATTCCTGCAGGAGCTGAGCGCGCAGCGCAAGGACAGCACAGTGATGGCGCACGGGCGCTGAACGGCGACCGTCACGGAGGCACGAATGGACGCATCGAGACATGCTTGCACTGTCGCGCCGGCGAGTTTCTCGCGCGCACCTCGGCGCTTGGCGGCGGCGAGCCTGCTCGACTTTGCCGCCGTTCGGCGGCCGCCGAGCCGCCGCCCGAGACGACGCGCGATCCGCCTCGTGCATGCGCCCTTCATCTGCCTCGCCCCGCAGTACCTCGCCGAGGAGTTTCTCCGCCTGGAGGGATTCACCGACTGGGAGCTACTTCCAGTTGGGGTCAGGTCATTGGGCATCGAGGCGCTCGTCAGCGGACAGGCCGACATCTCCATGTGGGACACGCACAGCTCCGATCCCGATGCTGGATGCCGGCAAGCCGATCGTCGTGCTCGCCGGCGTGCACGGCGGCTGCTACCAGCTGTTCGGGAATGACCGCGTGCGCGCCGTCCGCGATCTCAAGGGCAAGACACGCCGCGATCCATTACGTCGGTGGCGGGGACCATGTGCTGCTGTCCGTCGATGCTGGCGCATGTCGGGATCAATCCCGGCAGGAGGTCAACTGGACGACCGGCGCAGGGCGCAACGCGATGGACATGTTCGCGGACGGCAAGGCCGACGCGTTCATCGCCTTCGCTCAGGAGCCCGCGGAGCTGCGCGCGAAGAAGGTCGGGCACGTGATTCTCAACACCGCGACGGACCGCCCCTGGTCCCACTACTTCTGCTGCATGGTCATCGCGAACCGGGACTTTGTTCAGCGCCACCCGGTCGCGACCAAGCGCGTGCTGCGCTCGATCCTCAAGGCGACCGACATCTGTGCCGCGGATCCCTGAGCGCGTCGCGCGGTTCCTCGTCGACATGCGTTACGAGACGCGGTATCCGATCAGGCTCGAGGTGATCAAGAGCCGTGCAGTACACCCGCTGGCGCGAGGCCGACCCCGAGGACACGCTGCGCTTTCACGCCCTGCGCCTGCGCGAGGCGGGCATGATCAAGTCGACGCCACAGAAGCTCATCGCCGCAGGGCACCGACTGGCGGTTCTTGAACGAGCTGAAGCAGGAGCTGAAGGCTGACGCTGCCGCATGGGGCCTCCGGTGTTGCGCATGGTAACAGTGTCGGGGCTTCTCTCCCCGCTCGGAGTCGGGACGAAGGCGGAAGGGCCGAGCGGCCTGTGGACGGTGCATGGTGGTCCTGACTGGCGGTGGTGGCTGGCCGGTGCCTCGCGCGCAGTCGGCGCGCCGGTGCGAAGGGCAACGCGGCGCTTGCCCGGTCGTCGGTCCGGCGCCCGCGTTCGCGCTGACCACTCAGTCGGGCGAACGCCTGTCGCTCGCCGACCTGCGCGGCAAGGTGCTCGCGGTCACGTTCATCTACGCCACCTGCAAGCGACACCTGCCCGATCCTGACCGCGAAGATGGCCGACGATGCAGCGCACGCTCGGCGCCGACTTCGGCCCGCGCGTGCGCTTCGTCTCGATCACCGTCGAGCCGGAGGTCGACACGCCCGCGGTGCTCAGCAGGCCTATGCCGACACGCTTCAGCGCCGATCCGCCGGGCTGGAGCTTTCTCACCGGCGACGCCGGCCGAGATCGACGACGTGGTGCGGCGCTACGGCGGCGTTCGCAAAGCGGGTGAAGCCCGGCGACGTCGATCACCTCTTCCTCACCTCGCTGATCGATCGCACGCGGCATGCTGCGCGTCCAGTACCTCGGCTACCGCTTCGAGCCGGACGAGATGCTGCGGCGACCTGCGCGCGCTGCTGCGCGAGTGAAGTCCGCCGGCTGCTGCGCTGGCTGCCCGGCGTCGATCGCGCGCGCGCCGCTTTCGATCTACGACCAAGCTGCTGCGTGGCGTTCCTCGCCATCGCGGGCCTTGCTGGTCGTCGTCGGCGCGGTGGGCGCTCGCAGAGCTCGGCGCGGTCAACCACCGCGCCGAGGACCTGGTCAAGCTGCAGCGCAAGATCGCCGCCTACCGGCAGATCCAGCACGACACGACGGCGCAGCTCTACGGCGTCGCCTCGGCGCTGCTCGTCGCCCGACGAGCGCACGCTCGAGGCGACGCTGCGCCAGCTCAACCAGTTCGGCTACGACCTCGACCGGCTGCAGTTCGTCGGCGCAGGACGAGGTCGAGATCGCTCGGCCGCGTGCGCAAGGACTACGAGGCGTTCATCGCGGTCGTCACGCAGGTGGTCGAGCTGATCCGCGCCGGCAAGGTCGCCGAGGGTCGCGAGGCGCAGATCGGGCGCGCCGGCCCGCTGGCCGACCGCCTGGAGCGGCTGACCAACGAGCTCGTCAACAAGGCCGAGGCCGACATGGTGGCGCGCATCGACGAGGGCCGCGAGGCGCTACTGCCGCGTCGCGCGCTGCGTGATCGGCTTCGCGCGTCGGCAGCCTGCCTCGCGCTGGCGCTCGGCTTACGCGATCTCGTGGTCGCTGATCGACCCGGTGCGCGCAGATGGACGCGCGCTTCGACGAGATCGCGGCCGGCGACTTCTGCAGGCAGCGTCGAGGTGCGCCAACCGCGACGAGCTCGGGCGCGCTGGCCGACCAACCTCAACCGCATGAGCGACGGAGCTCGGGGCGGCTGTACCGGCAGATCGAGACCGCGAACCGCGCACAAGTCGGAGTTCCTCGCCAACATGTCGCACGAGCTGCGCACGCCGCTGAACGCGATCATCGGCTTCTCCGAGGTGCTGCATGGAGCAAGATGTTCGGCGAGCTCAACGACAAGCAGGCCGACTATCTGCGACGACATCCATTCGTCGGGCGCAGCACCTGCTGACGCTGATCAACGACATCCTCGACCTGTCGAAGATCGAGGCCGGCCGCATGGAGCTCGGATCTCGACGCGCTTCGACCTCGCTGGGCTGCTCGAGCAATGCGCTGACGCTGGTGCGCGAGCGCGCCGGCCGCCACGGGCTGACGCCTCGAAGCTCGAAGTGGCCCGATGCGATCGGCGAATGGGTGGCCGACGAGCGCAAGGTCAAGCAGGTCGTCATCAACCTGCTCTCGAACGCCGTCAAGTTCACCCCCGCCGGCGGCAGCGTGACGCTGCGCGCGCGTCGCTGCCGGCGACGGATGGCACACGGGCGGCGCGTCGAGATCGCGGTCATCGACACCGGCGTCGGCATCGCTGCCGATCAGCAGGCGCTCGTGTTCGAGGAATTCCGCCAGGCGAGCGGCGTGACCACTCTGCGCAAGTCCGAAGGCACCGGCCCCAGGCTCCGCTTGCCAAGCGCTTCGCAGAGCTGCACGGCGGGACGATTCGCGTCGATAGCGTTCCCGGTGAAGGTTCCGACGTTCGCATTTGTCCGCCGGAGCGCTCCCTGGAGATATCCGGGGAGCACGATGCTGATCGCCGAGGACAACCGGAAAACTTGAAGCTCGCGCTTGACGGATAACAGCTACCATTGGGTCAGTTGCGCAATCTTACGTGTATTTCCAAGCTGACACCTCGGACCTCTGGGCAAAGCGCAGACCCGCTTGGCAATGGCCTGGGCGGCAGGGACCTTCGCCGAATACCTCGAACGTCTGCGTGGTTGGCCGTACAGAGAAATCCGCGATGGTCTGCTTCCTAGAGCACGGACGGGCAGTAACGGTCGAACTGAAGGTACCCACGTTTGATGGACACCTCAATCAGAGCAATACTGACTTGAGGAGGTGTTCGATGGAATACACACCGCGCAGGAAATTGACTCGGGAATTCAAGCTTGAAGCGGTTCGTCAGGCGGCGTTGAGCGAGAAGCCCAAGGCCCAGCTGGCTCGGGAGCTGGGCGTACGCGTCGGCCAGCTGCGAACGTGGCGGCTCGAGTTCGAGAAGGAGGCGGTGACCGGCATCGCTAAGCCTGATCGATCTGCCGCTGAGGATCTTGAGCAGCTGCGTCGCGAGAACGCAAAGCTCAAGATGGAGATCGAGATTTTAAAAAAGCGGCCATCTACTTCGCTCGGGAAGCGAAGTGAAGTACGCCTTCGTCGAGAAGCAATCGACGGCAGTACGGCGTGCCGGCCCTGTGCGAGGCGCTGCAGGTCTCGCGCAGCGGGTACTACGCTGCGCGGCACCGCGGTCCCAGTGACCGCCAGAAGCGCCGGGTTGACCTCACAGCTCGTATCAGGACGATCCACCAGGCCAGCCGCGAGTCGTACGGCGCTCCCAGGGTGCACGTCGAGCTGATGGCCCAAGAGGTGCCGTGCTGCCGCAACACGGTGGCCAAGCTGATGCGCAAGGCTGAGATCCTGCCCAAGGCGATCCGGCGGTTCCGCGTGACCACCGACTCCCGCAAGACCAAGGCATCGCCGAACCTCATCAACCGGGACTTCACGTCAGAACATCCCAACGACCTCTGGCTGAGCGACATCACCTACATACCCGACGAGGGAAGGTTGGCTCTACCTGGCTGCGGTTCTGGACGCGTACTCGAGAGCCTTGGTGGGCTGGGCGATGAGCCGAACTCTGGACACCAAGCTGGCGATGGACGCGTTGAACATGGCGATCGCTCATCGAGGTCCACCGGTAACGCTGCACTCCGACCAGGGGTCAACGTACGCCACCGGAAGCTACCGGGAAATCGTCAACCGCTATGGCATCAGGCAGAGCATGAGTCGCAAGGGTGATTGTTGGGACAATGCGCCTATGGAGAGCTTCTTCCATACGCTCAAGACCGAATTGGTCATGCACTGCGACTACAAGACACGCGACGATGCGCGGGTCAGCTTGTTCGATTACATGGAAGTGTTTTACAACCGGCAGCGACGGCACTCATCGATTAGCTACGAGGCCCCGCTACCGTTCGAGGCGATGAAACTCGCCGGGTAAGGTGGTCCCACCGTTCGTGGGCAGGCTCAAACTGCGACCGTCGGCGAACGGGCGCTCGCGGCCAAAGCGGAAGGTCGGTGCCGCCGCCGAAACTGCTCAGCGAAGCGGTCAGCCGTGACTGACCCTTCCATTCCAGTGCAGCGTGGTCGGGGGCCGAGGATGTTATGTGACGACGCAACGGCGCTTCGACGATGGCCGATTCGCTCCTGGACTGATGGCCGGTGTTCAGTATTATTTTTCCAGACCGGGAGCCGCCGTCTGGTGCACCAGATGACACGCCGTGCTCGGTCAACGTGGTCCACAGCTGTCAGGTGGCGACCCCGATCTCTCGCTTGTCAACGCCCCCGCCCTCGGCGGAGGCGGTCAATTCCTATGGCGCCGGAGCGAGGAGCCCGCTGAAGTCGAAGGTGCCGACGGCGGTGTCCACGCTGCACGTGACGACCGGCATTGCCGCTGTGGCCGATGCCGGGCGGGCTGAAGTTGCCTTCGCCGAAGCTGAGCACGACGAAGATTGCGCTGCCATCCGTCAGTCGGAATGCCGCCGCGGCTGCGACCCCGTTCGGCGACGCAGCGGGTAATCTCGTCTTCACGGCCGTGAAACTGGAAGGCGTCCCTGCCGGCCCGTCACGCAGTCGTAGAACGTGTATGTGCTGAGGTCGGCGGCGACCGCCGATCCGGTGAATGCAGCGGCGACAATCGACGCACACGCCACGCATGTAGCCAATTCAGATCTCTTCATGGCTCCTTCCTCCGCTCGCGTTGTGACCTCCACCGAGGCCGAAAAATCACGCTACAGTATGACCGCTTTGAGCATCCGGCCGCTCAGGCTCGGGTCGATCTGTCGCTCGCGTGTCCGAGTTCGGCCACAACCCACGCCGTGGCGCGTCGCGAGCAAAACCGCGAGCGCCTCCCCGCGTGATGTAGCGTCCCCGTCGCGCATTACTTCCCCGCCGTTTGTTTTTGGGAGCGCGGTACCGGCCCGCTCTCGGCGCACGACGTCGGAGTCGTTGAGAAGCAGCGCAAGAGCACTGCGCGGAAGAAACCTGGCGCCCAGCGCGCGCGAAGACGCTGTGGACGGAAGGCGCGGCGCTGCCGCCAGCCAGCGGCAGCTCGCCCTGACCGGTCGCGATTGTTGCTGCTTTTGCTGGTTGTTTCGTGCTGCCGCCGCTGGGCGGCAATTTTTCTCGCGATTCTCCTCAGCGCTTCGCCTAACGGTCGGTTTCTAGAGTTCGCAAATCTTCAAGGTGAGAACAACCGCACCGAGTCCAACCAACGACCAAGGAGATCGCCATGTTCAACGACACACTTGAACCACGCTGGCAGGATCGGCCGCATCGTCGCACTTGCCTCCGGCACGCCTCCATGTTCCCTGCTCGGTCACGCGCAAGCGCCTCCGGATGGATGTCCCGGGCATCCGCGCGCAGATGCGATAACAGGCAGCCAGGAGACGCGCGCCTGCAACGCAGCGCTGACGTGGCCACCGCCATAACAGCTTCAGTGCCGCCGCTGAAGACAAAATCTGTCGTTGCCGACCGGAGTCACAATGAGCGCGCCGCTGCGCGGAGCATCAACGCCAAGACCGGCCGGCCAGGGCGTAGCAACAACGCGTGCAGTTCGTGAACTCGCAGCGCCGCAGCAACACCGCGTACGATCACGATGATGCGCGCTATCTGCGGGCTGCAAGCCGCCAAGCATCAACCAGTGGGGCAAGTCGCGTACGGCGGTTGCTGAGCGACTTTGTCTCGGCGACGCGAGATTGAAATCGGGGCGACTCAATTCCCGATTGCTTCAGCGGACGCGCAATTTCGTAGCAATACGTAAACTGAACGAAGTACA